>Ga0208648_1001269_pt1 | contig 21262 bp, 22 predicted proteins | sample AntAceMetag02UKL_FD_184772 | JGI IMG/M metagenome (GOLD analysis project Ga0208648, IMG submission 184772) | Saline lake microbial communities from Ace Lake, Antarctica - Antarctic Ace Lake Metagenome 02UKL (SPAdes) (version 2) | ecosystem: Environmental > Aquatic > Non-marine Saline and...
AGTATAATAAAATAAAGTTAACGAGGGGCCAAAAAAAGTGAGAGACGAGAATGATAAATTTCTCGCCCGAACACCCTTTAAAGAAATTATATCCTAAGGGGATATAAATTGAAGGGTCAGTTCATCTATATAGAGATTTAATTATCTCGTAGGTAAAGATGCCTTTCAGGTGCCACCATTACATCACGAGTCGATGTAATGGCAAAAAATCAGCGATTTTTATAATCTTGCTGACAAGGTGTAAGGGAGAAAGAAAGGAGCTTGCTGCCACTTCTCCTCCTCTCGCTAATTCTAAAAAAAGAGCAGGTGTTAAACACGCCTGCTTTGTAATTTGACAGGATAGCATTTACGTGCTATTCTTTTTTATATGAAAGGAAAATGGTTGGTATTTTTTTTAATATTGTCCCTAGGAGGGACTTTTAGTTTTTCTGTTAAAGCTTTTGAAATTAAAGAGGACTTTCCTCGTTTAGCTAATTATTATCTTCAGCCATTAATTTTAAAAGGATATTATGATAATCTAGCAAAATATGATTTATTGATTTTAGATGTTGATGTTCAAACAATTGATACAAATATATTTTTTCAAATTGAAAAAGATAATCCTAATATTAAGTTTTTTGCATATATTCCGAGTCAGAGTGTTAATGTTCAAGATTTGAGTTCATGGGCACGTTTACGTAAAATTAATTATGAAAAAGTAAATAATGAAGATTGGTGGTTAAAAGATAGTTCTGGAGAAATTATTAACCTATCTAATATTTGGCCAACAATTAAATTTGTTGACCTAGGAGATGAATGGGTTAATCATCTTTCTAATTTAGTTAAAGAGGATATAGTCGATAGAAATGTTTGGGATGGAATTTTTTATGATATGGTTTTCGCTGATATTGGATGGCTTAATAATAGTGATATTGATATTAATGGAGATGGAGAGAGAGATAATGTTGATTTGACTAATAAATATTGGAAAGAGCAAATGCAAGAATTATTAAATCAGACAAAATCAAAAATAGGTCTTATCCCATTGATAATTAATTTAGCTAAAATTAATAGTTATGAAAATGAATTAGATGGATTAATGATAGAAAATTTTCCTAGTCCTCATTTAACAGATAATAATTGGACAGATATAATTGAATATTATTTAAATGATTTACCTTTAAAAATTAAATCACCACAGATAGTCATTGTTAATGCTAATACTGACAATAGAGGAGTAATGAGTAGTTATCAAGAAATGCGCTTTGGATTAACTAGTACATTGTTGGGTGACGGTTATTATTCTTTTGATTCTGGTGATCAATCACATGCTCAGACTTGGTGGTATGATGAGTATGACGTTAGATTAGGCAAGTCAGTTTCTGATCCATATAATTTACTTGAATTAGATAATCAAAAAATTAAGCCAGGACTTTGGCGTAGGGATTTTGAACAAGGAATTATCTTAGTAAATTCAACAGGTCAAAAACAAAATTATTTTTTTAATAATGAAGAGTTTGAGACAATTAATGGGACACAGGATAGAAGGGTTAATAATGGAATAAAAACTAATTTAATTAAATTAGAATCAAATGATGGTATTGTATTATTAAAAGCAAATAAAGAAATCAGGAATAATAGTTTTAATAATGGTAATTTTGTAAGAGTTTTTAATAAAAACGGGAAACAATCTCAAAACGGATTTTTCATGTTTAAAGATAATTTTCAAGGTAATATTAAGGTTTTATTAACAGATTTAGATAATGATAATTCTGATGAAACATTGATTGCTGATAATGAGAATATTTTGATATATAAAGACAATCAGAAAATAAAAGAAATAAAAGCATATGATTTTAATGGAAATATATCTTTATCAGTTGGTGATTTTAATAGAGATTATTTAAAGGAAATAGTTAGTTCAGCTGGGATCGGCAATGTTCCTCGTGTTAAGGTATTTAATCAACAGGGTGAATTACTTAGTGAATTTATGGCTTATGATGAAAATTTTAGAGGTGGAGTTAATGTTGCAGTCGGTGATATTAATAATGACGGAGTTGAAGAAATAGTAACTGGAACTGGTTTTAGTGGCGGTCCTCATGTTAGGATATTCAATCAGCAAGGTGAAATTTTAAATGAATTTATGGCCTATGATGAAAACTTTAGAGGCGGAGTCAATGTTGCAGTCGGCGATATTAATAATGACGATTTTGATGAAATAATTACTGGCGCTGGACCAACTGGAGGACCTCATGTTAAGGTATTTAATCAACAGGGTGAATTACTTAGTGAATTTATGGCTTATGATGAAAATAATAAAGATGGTATAATGGTAATGAGCGATGATTTAAATAAAGATGGATTTAGTGAAATTTTAATAGGAACAAGTAATTTTTAAATTAATATGAATAATCAAATATCAAAAAAATCTTATATATTTTTATTAGTTGTTATAATAATATCTTTTGCTTCAGTCTGGTATTCTTGTAAAATAACAATTAAAGAAATTAATTTATTAACTAGTAATATAGCTGGAATTATCAGTGAAGAAGGAGATCATTCCGATGAAGATATAGACGAAGACATAGATAAACCAGATGATTCAAAAGAACAAGAAGAATTTGTTTGTCTAATGCCTGCTATTAAAATATTATCAGCAGGTTATTACTATGGTTCTCAGGGAGATCAGTTAGGAATTGGTCCTTTGCCTCCAGTGGTTGATATTCAGACTAATTATTGGATTTTTTGGGAAATAATTCAGAATAATAAAGATTTAAATAATTTTGAAATCTCTGCGGAATTGCCTGATAATGTCGTTTGGACTAACAATAAAACAGCTTTGTCCGGAAGCTTAAAATATGGAGAAGTTAGTAAAAAAGTAATTTGGACAGTTGATCAAGTAGATAAAAATAAAGGAAATTATAAAATTGGTTTTGAAATTGGTTTAATTCCAGCAGATCAAGATATTAATAGTATTTTAAATTTATTAACTAATATTCAATATAAAGCGATAGATAAATCTTGTCAGCAAGAAATAAAAGGAAAACTGAATAATATTACAACTGATTTAATATATGATAATCTAGCCAAAAACAAAGGGATTATTGTTCCATCAGAATAGACCGATGTTATCTAAAGATAAATATTATTTAAAGCTTGGTAAAGCAAGTGACTTAAAAGACCCGAAAGAAAAATTTATCTATCGGGTTTTTGAGATTTTGCCTGGTGCATTGGCATGGGCTACTTTATTAAGTGTTATTTCTCTTTCTTGGCTTAGACCAGTTTGGGTTGCTGTTTTTATTATTACCTTTGATGTTTATTGGGTTCTTAAAACTATATATTTTTCTGTACATTTAAGAATGAGTTATAGGAGAATGAAAAAGAATATAAAGATTGACTGGATGGAAAAAGTTAAACAACAGAAAAATTGGCAGAGAATTCATCATTTAATTATTTTGCCTTTTTATAAAGAACCATTAGAAGTAGTTAGAGGAACTATTCAAGCGATTGTTGATTCTGATTATTTAAAAGATAAAATGATTATTGTTTTAGCTACAGAAGAAAGAGCCGGAGAAGAGGCCAAAGAAACAGCCCGTATAATTGAAAAAGAATTTGCTGATAAATTTTATAAATTTTTGATTACAGTTCATCCAAAAGATATTGAAGGGGAAATAATTGGAAAGGGAGCTAATAGTACTTGGGCAGGAATACAAGTAAAAGAAAAAATTATTGATTTTTTGAATATTCCCTATGAAGATATTGTTGTCTCTGCTTTTGATATTGATACTAGGGCTTATCCAAAATATTTTTCTTGTTTAACTTATTATTATTTAACAGCCGAAAAGCCAACAAGAACGAGTTATCAGCCGGTGCCTGTTTTTAATAATAATATTTGGCAAGCTCCCTGTGTTTCTAGAGTAGTCGCTACTTCTGGAACTTTTTGGCAAATGATTCAGCAACAAAGACCAGAACGTCTTTCTACTTTTTCTTCTCAATCATTGAGTTTCAAAACATTAGTTGAAGTTGATTTTTGGCCTGTTAATATGGTCTCTGAAGATTCTCGTATATTTTGGCAGAATCTTCTTTATTATGATGCGGACTATAGTGTAATTCCTTTGAATTATCCAGTTTCAATGGATGCGAATTTAGCTCCAACTTTTTTAAAAACATCTATTAATGTCTATAAGCAACAACGACGTTGGGGTTGGGGAGTAGAAAATGTTCCTTATCTATTTTTTGGTTTTTGGAAGAATAAGAAGATTTCTAATCGTAAAAAATGGCATTGGACTTGGGTGCAATTAGAAGGATTTTGGTCATGGGCAACTAATGCAATTTTAATTTTTCTTCTTGGTTGGTTACCTTTGTATCTCGGTGGAGATAGTTTTAATATTACTGTTTTGTCATATAATTTACCTCGTGTAACTAGATTTCTAATGACAATTGCTATGATTGGCTTAGTTGGTTCTGCTATCTATAGTACACTTCTTTTACCTAAAAGACCAAAAGGACAAGGTATCATTAAATATTTAGGAATGATTATCCAATGGATTTTAATCCCTTTTACAATTCTTGTTTTTGGAGCTTTGCCTGGATTAGAAGCTCAAACCCGTTTATTGCTAGGTAAGTATATGGGATTTTGGGTAACTCCTAAGAAAAAATAAAAAAACATGCTTTAAGCATGATATTTTAAAAGGCCCCGCTGTCGCTATCTAGTTGCCTCGAGAAAAGCATTACTATTTAACGACAAAAATGCGGGACCAATGTTCTTATTATTCTAATCTATTCTATATTTTTTGTAAAGAGAAACCGGAAGGCATTTTGCCTTCCGGTTCTATTGTTTATCAAAGGAGTGTCTCGAGACAATATATGCCCACTTCTTTGACAGACAATTTTAGATGCTTACATCTTGACAATGTAAACATCTCCTGGCTTCTGGATTTGCCAGAAGCCTTTTCTCTTCTATGTATCCGCCGCAATCTTGGCAAGATCCATAGTTTCCAGATTCAAGCCTTAACAATGCACTGTTAATATTTAACAGGCATTTTGCCAGGCTCAAGGCTCTTTGCCTTTTGCTTGCCGGAGAAGTGCAATTATCCAGATATGCATTGTGTCCTTCTCCGTTTAAGGCTCCTTCCAGCGCCTTGTTGTTTATCCGGATTTGTTCTTCTATTTCCTTCTTTTTCTCTTCCAACCTTTCCTTTATACTCTCTGTATCTAATAATAGCATTTCTTTATCCTCCTCAGGGTATTCAATTTTTAAACTATAAACATTTTACATCATATAACTGATTTTGTCAAGGGTTATTCCATGTGAATAATATTTTGAAATTGTTTGAGTTTGTTTTCTATCTCTGGGTTTGAAATATTTTTTTCTATTATTATATTTGCTGCTTCGCGGCTTTTTTTAATTAAATCTAAATCATCTAACGAAGCCATTATTAAATCTGGTAAACCTGATTGTCTTATTCCTATAAAATCTCCGGGTCCACGTATTTTTAAATCTTTTTCAGCTAATTCAAATCCGTCTTTAGCTGTTAAGATTGCTTTAAGTCGTTCATTTGTTTTTTTAGCATTTGAGTCTGTGAATAAGAAACAATATGACTGATGAATTCCTCTGCCAATTCTTCCTCTGAATTGATGAAGTTGAGATAACCCAAAACGATCAGCTCCTTCAATTATCATTATGGTAGCATTAGGTATATCAACTCCAACTTCTATCACTGAAGTAGAAATTAAAATATCTGTTTTTCTATTTTTAAAATCTTTCATAATCTCTTCTTTTTCTTTAGGTTTTAATTTTCCATGCAGCATAGCAATTTTAAAATCAGGAAAAATTTCTTTAGAAAGTTTTTTATATTCTTGAATAACTGATTTAAGAGCCATTTTTTCAGATTCATCAATTAGAGGACAAACAACAAAAGCCTGTTTTTTTTGTTTGATTTGCTTTCTTATAAAATCATATGCTTTTTGGCGATCATTTGGAGTAATGAGTTTAGTAATAATTTTTTTTCTGCCTTTTGGCATTTTTTTGATTAAAGAAATATCTAGGTCTCCATAAATAGTTAAAGACAATGTTCTAGGGATAGGAGTAGCTGTCATAGATAATAAATGAGGAACGGTAGAAAGGCCGTCTTTTATTTGATAAACCTTCTTTTGTAATGCAGCTCTTTGAGCTACTCCAAATCTATGTTGTTCATCAATAATAGCTAATATTAAATTCTTAAAAGATATACTTTCTTGAATGAGCGCATGGGTTCCAATAATGATATCTATTTTCCCTTGAGCTATTTGTTTTTTAAGTTCTAGTTTAGTTATTTCCTTTTTACTATTAACTTCTTTGTCTGTTCTTGTTAATAGAGCTATTTTTAACTTATATTTCTTAAGAAAATTATTAAATGTTTCAAAGTGTTGTTTTGCTAATATTTCAGTTGGTGCCATAAGTGCTATTTGATATCCTTTTTTAACAACTTCTAATCCGGTCATTAAAGCAACGATGGTTTTACCAGAACCAACATCTCCATTGAGTAGGCGATTCATTGGTTGTTTTTTAGATAAATCTTGAAAGATTTCCCAAGCAGCTATTCTTTGATCATCCGTTAATTTAAAAGGTAGGTTTTTAACAAATGTTTTAATCAATGATTCATTGAATGGAATATTGATTGCTGTTTCTTGGTTTAATTTTTGTTTTTGTTTAAGTGTAATTAGTTGTATTAAAAAAAGCTCATTAAAACTTAATCTTTGACGAGCTTTTTGCGCGGCAGAAATATTATTAGGAAAATGAATTTGTTCAATTGCTTGATTTAAATCCATTAACTGAAATTGTTTTTTAATTTCGATAGGTAAGAAATCATTTATTTCTTTTGCTAAATAAAGAATTGGTTTAATTAAATAACGAAGATAACGAGAGCTTAATCCTTCTGTTTCGTGATATATTGGAACTAATCTTCCCGTATGAACGGTATCTTTTTTGGTTAATTCATAAGATGGATTAGAAAGACAAAGAACTTTTTTAGCAAAAGTTAGCTTACCAGAAAGATTAACAGATACTTCTTTTTTAAGCGTTTCAATTAAATATGGTTGATTGAACCAAGTAACCTTAATAGTCCCTGTGTCATCCTTAACTAATGCTTCAGTTAAAACCATTCTTCTATGGAAAAGGCGAGTGTTTTTTATTTCAACAACCTTTGCTTGAATAGTTGAAATTTGTCCTTGTTTTAAATCTCTAATAGAAGTTATTTGACTAAAATCATCATAGCGATGTGGAAAATGAAAAAAAAGATCCTGAATAGTTTTGATGTTAAGCCTATGAAGCTTTTTCAAATATACAGGACCTACCTTTTGGATCTCTTCTATTTTGGTATTTATATTCATTAGTATCCTCGGCAGGACTCGAACCTGCAACCTCTTCCACCGCAAGGAAACGCTCTGTCCAGTTGAGCTACGAGGACATATCTTAGAATCCTATTTGACGAGAGACATTGTCAATTAATGATTCTTTGTGTTTTTTTTCTGGAATATATTTAATTAATATTTTTCTAATTTCAACAGGATTTTGTTCTCCAATCGGTATTTTAATGTAGGGCATAATCATTTTTTTGCTTCTTAAACTTAATTCTTTTATTTCAGGAGGGTTATAGAAAATCCAAAATGATCTAAGGTTTTCAAATGCATAAAGGGTTTGTTCAATTTTAATTCCTTTTGAAGTAATAGTTATTTTAATGTTCTTAGGTTTTTTTATAGCATAACTAGATATAGTAAAATAGCTTAAACCGATTAATAGGGCAAATAGAATATTTTTAGTGAAAATTGCTAATAGGAATAATATTCCAGAAATTATTCCTATTGTAATAAACCAAGATTTACTTTTTTGATGCTGCTCAAATTCAGGAGCAACCCATTCGATTTGATTATTATTTTCTTCCATAATTATGATTTATAAAATGTTTTTTAACAAATGCTCGACCAGAACCTGATTTTAAATATTTTTCAAATTCAAAGGCAATATATTTATCTTTAATTGCAAAATAAAAATCTAATTTTATAGGCAAGCGATTTGTTGTTGCTGCTATTTGTCCTTTTTCGTGTCTGTATAATCTTTTTTTGAGATCATTTGTGCAACCGATATAATAGCCATTTTTGCATTTTAAGCTATAGACATAATACATATTTATTATATATTTATCCCGCTTTTGCGTGTCTGCTGGCGGACTTTGTCGCGCCGCAGCCACGCTTCAGCGTGGCGAAGGCGGAGAGGGAGGGATTCGAACCCTCAAGCCCAAAAGGGCGCCAGTTTTCAAGACTGGTGCAATAACCGTTATGCGACCTCTCCCAGATTGTCTTTCTTGGCGGAAGAGGCGGGATTCGAACCCGCAAGCCCACAAGGGGCGACACCTTAGCAGGGTGTTGGAATACCATTATCCGACTCTTCCTTTGATATTAATTTACCATTTTGTTTCTTAACAGTCAATCAACCCCGGGCGAGAAGTTTTAGAAACTTTTTTTTGGTTGGTTTAAATATAGAGTTATTATATCTGGTATAGTGGCTTTTTCTAATTAAAATATACGCGTTGATGATTTGACTGATTTTTTAAAAGTGATAGAATAGGGTTAAATTATCCATAGTTAGCTGGGGTCGTATAATGGAATTATGAGCAGGATTGTCACCCGCAAGATACGAGTTCAATTCTCGTCCCCAGCTAATTGTGGACAATTTGCCGATAGCCACTTGACAAGGATTTCTGATGCGTTAAACTATGAATGACAATCCTTGCAAAGTATTTTGCGGGTAATCATACAACTAACAAAATTTGTTGTTGTGTGGGTTGCCAGAAAGCTCCTTCGGGGGCTTTTTGGTTTAGTTATCGAGGTCCGACCTCTAGACTAAACGCTTGTTTGATATTTTATTTTCCTATTTCTTCTGCTAATAATTCTGATTAGTGAAAACCAAATTTTCCAGTGGAGATTTGGGTTTATAGCTTAAAGACTAAAATTATCCTAAGTGGCAAGATATATTGTATCATTTTTTATTCCATATATTGTTTTTTTGTATCATAAATGATACAATTAAAGTGGTATTTGTAGTAAAAATGATATAGTTCAATATATGAAAAATTTAAAACACAATGACCGGCAAAAATTTATTATTGATTTTGCAAAAAAGAAAAAAAACTTTCAAACAAAAGACATTTTTGTAATTATCAAAGAAGAATTTGGTGTTGAGAGACTAACTGTTGTTAGAGATTTATCATTGTTAGTAAAAAATAATTTGTTAAAAAAACAAGGACAGGGACGATCCGTTGTTTATAAAATATCTTCACGATATCTAATGTTTGAAAAGGTTGATGTGGAGAAATATTTTTCATCTTCTTTTAATAATCGGGACGCCATGTCATCTTTTAATAATAACACCTTTCTTTTATTAGACGACAATCTTTTTACGTCAAAAGAAATAAGTCGATTGCGAAGTATTAATAATAAATATATTCACACTAAAAACAAGCTTCAAAAAGAAAGTCCAACAATTTTACAGCGAGAATGGGAACGATTGATAATAGAATTGTCTTGGAAATCTTCGGAAATAGAAGGGAATACTTATACTCTATTAGAAACGGAAGCACTTATTAAGGAATTGCACTATGCCAAGGGAAAAGATAAAGTAGAAGCACAAATGATTTTGAATCACAAAAGGGTACTAGATTTTATTTTGGGCAATGATGATTATCTTAAAACAATTAATATTAACAAAATTAAAAAGATTCATAGGCTATTAACAGAAGGCACTGGAATAAAGAATGATTTTAGGAATCATTCAGTTGGAATTACTGGGACAATTTATAGGCCATTGCCAAAGAAAATAGAAATTAATAAGGCTATGCAAAAATTAATAGAAACTTTAAAGAAAGTAGAAAATCCTTTTGCTAAGGCGTTTGTTGTTTTAATAATGATCGCCTATATCCAACCATTTGAAGATGGCAATAAGCGCACTTCTCGTATCATTGCTAATGCAATTTTGCATGCCAACGACAAATCAATGTTATCTTATCGTAATGTTGATGCCATAGAATATAAAAAGGCTATGCTATTATTTTACGAACAAAACAATCTTTCATATATTAAGAAAATATTTATAGAACAATTTGATTTTGCTGTGAAAAATTATTTCCATCAATAATTTAGTCTATCCACAACTATTAATTAATATATCTATGTTAAAATTAAAACATATGGATCAATTAGAAAATCAGCCACCACAACCAAATATTCAGGAACAAGAACCTCAACCAGAAGTACCTCAAAAACAAAGCATGTCTGTTTGGATTGTTGTTTTAATTATTTTAATAAGCGTTGCAGCAATAGCTATGTCCGGTTACGCTGCGTATTATTATTTTACTTCTGACGAGCCGATTGCATGTAAAATGGATGCTAAGGTTTGCCCTGATGGTTCTTCAGTTGGAAGAATCTCTCCAGATTGTGAATTTGCAGAGTGTCCAGAAGTTATTGACCCAACAGCCGATTGGCAGATGTATAGGAATGAAGAGTATGGATTCGAGTTGAAGCATCCTACTAATTGGAGAAAAATAGAAAATGATGGATTTATAGGGTTTGGACCACAGACAATAGCTTCAGATTCAATATTTACAATTTATAAAGATAAATCTATTCCTGAAGTTGGAGCTGGGTCTAATAGTAATCAAGAAATTACAAAAGTTGAAGATATTCAATTTAAAGGATTGGCAGCAAAAAATATATCTATTAAAAATATTTCTCTTAATAAGGTTTCTAATCGTATCTTTATGAATTACAATGATTTTATTCTATCAATAGGCCAGTCAACTATAAATAATACTGATTATCCTTTTGATCATAAGTATAATAATATAATAGATGAGATATTATCTACTTTCAAATTTATTGAAATTAAAGATAAACAAGAAACAATGACTCCACCCGAAAGACTTTGCTTTGATAACGGAGGTAGTTTTGTAGTAAGAGACGGAGAAAATTTTTGTATTTTTTCAGATGGAAAAGAATGTGGTGAATTTGGATTTAATAAGTGCGTAGAATCAAAAGGGATTTGGCATCCTATCTCTGCCCCGCCTTCTGGTATGAATTAAATAGAATTTATAAAAATTAATTTTTCTACTTTTAAATTTATTGATTAATCTTAATGTTGTTTTTTGAGGAATTTAAAAAATACCCGTCTGGGTATTTTTTTTATTATCCCCGAGCTATAACTAAACCAATGATCTTTTTGGGGTTTAAGGGTTTTAATGCTTTAGTGCATTCTTTCAATGTGGCGCCGGTGGTGGAGATGTCGTCTATGAGGATGATAGTTTTGTTTTTAATTAATCCAGAGGCGTCGTCCTTAAAATGACGCCCCTTTTCCAAAGGGACATCATTATTAAGGACAAGCCTCTTTTGTATGCTGTCATTTTTAAGGCACGGCCTCTTAGGTCCGACCTCTAGACTAAAGGCATTGTTAATATTTTCTTTTCTTTGTTTAGAATTTTCTAATTTTACTTGAGGTAGGGTATGTTTTGTTCTGATTAGAAGATTATTAATCATTGGAATATTTAATTCCTGACTAATAACTTGAGCTAATAATTCAGCTTGATTGAATCCTCTCCATTTAAGTCTTTTCCTATGCAATGGAACTGGAATTAAAATAGAATTATTCTTATTAAAATTATTAGGAAAATTATTTAATTTTTTAATCATTAATAATCCTAATGGTTTTGCTAATTCTTTTACAAAATCATATTTATAACGATGAACTATTTTTTTAATTAAAGGATTTTCATAATAACTAGCAATTAATAAATTATCTGATGGTAACTTAGTATTAAGTGGTAATTTATTAAAACAATTAAAACATATAAAAGAGCCTTCTTGGTTGCATCCGAGACAATGAATTGGAAAAAATATGCTTAAAATAGTTTTCCACATAAATAGTTTTTCTATTCCTTTAATTTATGCTATAATTTTTTATAGATAAAGAAAAGGGAAAAACTAAAATAATGTTTTTATTTAAAAAAAAGATAAATACTCATTTAGGTATTGATATTAGTGCTTCAGCTATTAAAATAGTTGAAATAAAAAAAGAAGAAGAGAGAAATGAGCTAATTAATTATGCAATTTTTTCTTTAGAAAAATATTTAAAAACAAAAAAGAAAGAATCTGATGCAGAGGATTTAAAAATTTCTAATGAAGAGATAGCAGAGATGATTAAGAAAACGATTATAAAAGCTAAAATCAAATCAAAAGATACATATTTTTCAGTTCCGGTTTATTCTAGTTTTTATACATTAATTGATTTTTCTGATATGACAGAGAAAGAAATTAAAACAGCAATACCATTTGAAGCAAAAAAATATATTCCAATTCCTATCACTGAAGTAATTTTAGACTGGAGCATAGTGAGTTCATCTAGTAGTGGGGGGAAAAAGCAAGTATTACTTATTGCTGTGCCAAAGAAAATTATTAATGACTATAATGAAATAGCTAAATTAGCTGGTTTAAATCTTAAAGGAATCGAAGGAGAAACATTTAGTTTATCCAGGTCTTTGATAGGTAATGATAAAAGTGTTATTATTCTAATTGATAGCGGTGCTCGTTCTATCAATGTTAGCATTATTGATGATGGCTTTATTAGAGTGACTCATAATTTAGAAATGGGAGGAAATAAAATAACTAAATCAATTGTTCAGCATATGAATATTGATTCGGAAAAAGCAGAATATTTAAAGAAAAGATTAGCTGATAAAGATAAATCATTTGAACTCAATCCTCAATTAGAAGAAATTGTGCAATTTTCTTTAGGAGCAATCATTATTGAAATCAAAAAGATTATTGATTCTTATCAAAATAAGTATAGTAGAAAAATTGAAAAAGGTATTTTAGCTGGAGGAGGAATTCATTTATCTGGATTTGTTGATGACTTATCGAATAGACTATCTTTAGATTCTTCTATTGGTAATCCATTCGCTAGAGTATCTTATCCTGATTCTCTCGGTCCAGTATTAAAAAAAATAAGTTCTTCTTTGGCAGTAGCTGTAGGATTAGCTATGAGAGAAGAATAAAAAATTTAAAAATATGGATATCAAATTAATGCCAGAAAAATATAAGAAGGAAGGAATCGGTAGTGGTTCAAAACTGTCTGGAAATGGTCTACTTAAGTTTTTTGGAAAATTTACATTTAAAGCTAATTCTTTATTTGTTTTATCGTTTGTTTTATTAATTAGTATTATTCTAATCTCTTTCGGATTGTGGGGATATAAGATTAATTTAAATGAAAATAAAGAAATTTTAGTTCAAAAAGTTGAAAAATTACAAAATCAGAGAGATCTTGATTTAGAAAATAATTTTATGGATTTAAAAGAAAAGATTGATAATTTTAAAGACATTATAAATAAACGAATTTATTCTTTGAATCTTTTAGAAACAATTGAAGAATTAACTCTTCCATTGGTTCAGTATAATGATTTTAGCGTTAATTTGAATGAATTATTAGTTAATTTAGGGATAGAGGCAGATAATTACAGTTCTCTTGCTAAGCAAGTAGTTATTTTTGAAGAAGATCCACGAATAAAATCTGTAATTTTTTCAGAGGTTAAATTAGAGAGAAGCGGTTTAGTCGGTTCAGATTTAGAAATTATATTAAATTCTAGTTTTTTACATTCAAAATAATTATGAATAAAAAATCTATTATTATTTCAATTAATTTATTACTCGGTGTTATTTTGTTTTTTGTTTTTATTGATCCACTTTGGAATTCAATTAAAATGTTGAAAATGGATATAATCAAACAAGAACAAGAAACAAAAAATATTGAAACTCTTTTACTTAATATTCAAAAATTAGAACAGGACTATCAAGAGATTGGAGTAGATATGAATGATATTTTTTTGGCCCTACCTAATGAAAAAGATATTCCATATTTAATAAATCAGTTTGAATTATTGGCCTCAAATAATGGTCTTTTATTAGAATCAATGAATTTTGATGAAGAGATTAATAGAAAAGATAAAAATGCTGTTTCCATAGGCAGAGCAAGAGCAGGACAGTCTGATAAACTTTTATCAGAATTTCCTTACTTGTCTTTTGAAATAGTATTAAACGGTTCATATAGTGGACTTAAGAGTTATTTAGAATCTTTGGGAAATAATATTCGTTTAATGGACGTTAGAACAATTGGTTTTAAAAAATATGAAGCAGAAAGTTCTGTTTTTAAATTTACATTAGGAGTATTAGTGTATTATCAATAATATTTATGAACTTAAAATCTATTTTTTTTAAAAAAGATTCATTGAGTTTTTCTCAAGATAAAAAACAACAAATACTATTAATTGTTTTTGTTTTAGTGATTTTTATTATCATCACCATTTTGTATTTTAAGCTTTGGCGTTCTTCTTTTATTCCAGTGAATACTGAAGAACAATTAGGAGACAAAGATGTTCGTATAGAAAAAATTATAGAAAAAATTAATTTTGATGTTAATTTTCTAAAGACCTCAAATTTTCAAGATTTAAAAACATATGGTCAATGGCCCTTAGAAATAGAAGAAAAAGGTAGGCAAAATCCATTTTTGCCATATTAGTATGGAACAGGATATAAAAATAGTAAAAGATAAAGCAAAGATATTAAAAATTCCTTTTATTGATTTAACTAATAAAGAAATTCCAATTGAGGTTTTAAAAGAAATTCCAGAAGAAGCAGCTTCTTTTTATAAATTTGTTCCTATTTCTAGACAAGAGAATATTCTTGAAGTAGGTATGGTTGATCCAGAGAATCTTAAGGCTAAAGAAGCTTTAAGATTTATTACGCGTAGAAGTGGATTAGAATCAAAGATTTATATTATTACTGAAATTGATTTTAAGAATATTTTAAAACAGTATAAGAGTTTTCATGGCGAGGTTGGAAAGGCTCTTAAAGAATTAGAAGAAGAAATAAAATTAGAAGGAGAAATGAAATCTCTTAAGGGCAAGCCGAGAGAAATGGCTGAAAGAATTGTTGCTGAAGCTCCAATAACTAAAATAGTTGCAGTTATATTAAGACATGCTACTGATGGAAATGCTTCAGATGTTCACATCGAATTAGTTGGCGATAGGGTTAAAGTTCGATTTAGAGTCGATGGCATTCTTCATACTAGCTTGTTTCTGCCTAAAGAGATTCATTCGTCTGTCGTTTCAAGGATTAAAATACTTTCTGATTTAAAGATTGATGAAACAAGGATGCCTCAAGATGGTAGATTTCATACAGTAGTTGCAGGAAAGAAAATTGATTTTAGAGTTTCTACATTGCCGACAGCTGGAGGAGAAAAAGTAGTTTTAAGAGTCCTAGATCCATCATCTGGATTGAAAGATTTTGTTAATTTAGGATTAGAAGGATATAATTTAGAAGTTTTGAATAAAGAGATTAAACAGCCATTTGGAATGATTTTAATTACAGGTCCGACTGGTTCAGGTAAATCAACTACTCTTTATGCTATTCTTAATAAATTAAACCAAGAAGGTGTGAATATTGTTAGTTTAGAAGATCCTGTTGAATATTTTATTGAAGGAGTTAATCAGTCACAAATTATGCCAGAGATAGGATATACCTTTGCTTCTGGCTTGCGTCATATTTTAAGACAAGATCCAGATATAATCATGGTAGGAGAGATTAGAGATCAAGAAACAGCTGAATTGTCTATTCATTCTGCTCTTACGGGACATATTTTACTTTCTACCTTACATACTAATAATGCAATTGGTGTAATTCCTCGCTTGATCGACATGAAGATTGATTCTTTCCTTTTGCCTTCTTCGTTGAATCTAATGATTGCTCAACGATTAGTAAGACGACTTTGTGAAAAATGTAAAGAAGAAATTAATGCTTCACCAGAAATTACTGAATTGATTGAAAAAGAATTGGCTGATTTAAATCCAATACATAGAAAATTATTTCCTTGGAAGAAGCCATTTAAAATTTATAGACCAGTTGGATGTAAATTTTGTGGTAACAAAGGAACTAAAGGAAGAATTGCTCTTTATGAAATATTAAGAATGACTCCTAAATTAGAAAATATTATTGTTCAAAAATCAAGTGAGAATATGATAAAAGAAGAGGCCATAGAACAAGGCATGATTACCATGAAGCAAGATGGAATTGCAAAATCACTTCAAGGTATTATTTCTTTTGAAGAAATGATTAGAATGGTCGAAGATTAAAAATAATAAATTAATAAAATCATGAAAAATAAAACTTGTCTGTTGGCAAAACAGGGATTTACATTAATAGAACTTTTAGTAGTAATAGCAATTTTAGGACTTTTAGCGACAATTATTTTGTTTAGTGTCGATACTGTTAGATCTAAAAGTCGGGATTCTCGCAGGGTAGTAGATATTAAAGTTGTTCAAGAAGGATTATCAATGTATTATAATGATTATTCTTCTTATCCTGATTCTGGAGGCAATCCAATTGAAATTAATGGAAGTAGCGATCTTATGTCGCAAGGATTAATTGATAGTGGGAATATGTCTGGAGTGCCCATTGATCCATTAAATATGGAAATGGATGGAGTAATATATAAATATTACTATGAATCATTTGATGATGAAAGTAATTACGAATTAATTTTTAATTTAGAAACAAATTCTATTTTAAATAGAATAAAAGGAGAAAATATAATTTATCCATAAATAATTATGAAAAAAATATTAATTATTGAAGATGATCCATTTCTTAGTGAAATGTATGCAGCTAAATTTATTGAAAATAACTTTGAAACAGAAGTAGCGTCTGATGGTAAATTGGGATTAGTTAAAATTGAAGAATTTCGTCCTGATTTAGTTCTTTTAGATATTGTCTTACCCAAAATGGATGGTTTTGAAGTATTAAAAAAAATAAAAGAGAAAGAGGAGTTAAGGGAAATTCCAATCGTTTTATTAACTAATTTGGGTCAAAAAAATGAAGTAGAAAAAGGATTAGCATTAGGAGCTCAAGAATATATTATTAAAGCGCATTTTACGCCAACAGCTGTGGTTACTAGAGTAAAAGAAATATTAGATAAAATTTAATATTATAAAAAAATGACTGATTATAAAAAAAGACTTGAAGAAATTTTAGACTTAGCAATTAAAGAGGATGCTAGTGATGTTCATTTTTCATCTGGTCGTGTTCCAACTCTTAGGGTTCATGGTTCTTTAGTGGCTTATGATAAATATCCTGTTTTAACTAAAGAAGATACAATGAGCTTGGCTTCTGTTCTTATGCCACCAGATCGTAAAGAACAATTTTTAAGCCAGAGAGACGTTGATTTGTCTTATGCTTATCAAGATAAAAGCAGATTTAGAGTTAATATTTATCATCAACTTGGTCAAGTTAGTATTGCTATGCGTTTAATACCAAATAAGATTAGAACGATCGATGAATTAAGCTTGCCATCTATTTGTCATAATTTTGCTAAAGCTCCTCAGGGTTTTTTCTTGGTAGTTGGTCCTTCTGGGCAAGGCAAATCAGCTGCTTTAGTAGCTTTAATTGATGAAATAAATCATATTCGTCAAGATCATATAATCACAATTGAAGATCCAGTAGAATATTTATTTACTGATGATAAATGCATTATTGATCAACGAGAAGTGGGCGAAGATGTTCAAGATTTTCATAGGGGATTGAGAGAGGCGTTACGTCAAGATCCAGATGTAATCATGATTGGTGAAATGCGTGATCCAGAAACCATTAGCAGCGCAGTAACCGCTGCTGAAACAGGTCATTTAGTTTTTGCTACTTTGCATACGAATACAGCAGCTCAAACAATTGATAGAATAATTGATAGTTTTCCTCCTCATCAACAAAATCAAATTAGGATGCAATTGGCATCTACTATTTTAGGAATTCTTTCTCGTCGTTTACTTCCTTGTTTAAAAGGAGAGGTAATTAATGCAGTTGAACTAATGATCGCTAACTCAGCTATTAGAAATTTAATAAGAGAAGGGAAAACTCATCAAATAGATATGGTAATTGAGACAGGTTCTGAAGATGGAATGATTTCTTTAAATCGTTCTTTAGCTGATTTGGTTAACAATGGAATGGTTACGTTAGAAGATGCTGAAAGAAGTTCAAATAATCTTAATGAATTGAAAATGTTATTGAAGAAATAAATAATAAATTATGAAATTTAATTATCTTGTTAGGAACAATAAAGGAGAATCACATGCAGGGACGATAGATGCTATCAATAAAGCAACTGCATTAAAGACTCTTCAAGATCGTGATTTTGTAGTTATTAAATTGCAATCAATTGAAAAAATTCCTATTTTTTCTAGAAGAATTAAATTTTTTGAAAAAGTTAAACGAAAAGAAGTTTTTATTTTTTTTCGTCAATTAGCTATTTTAGTTGATGCAAATGTTCCATTGGTTCAATCTTTGAAATCAATGAGCAAACAAATTGAAAATGAATATTTTAAAGAAATTATTTTTAGTATAGCCAATGATATTGACGGAGGGATGTCTTTTTCTAAGTCCATGTCTAAATATCCTAAGATTTTTTCTATTTTTTCTATAAATTTAATAAAAACAGGAGAGGTCAGTGGCCAGCTTCAAGAATCATTAATTTATTTAGCTGATCATCTTGAAAATGAATATTATCTTATTTCAAAAGTTAAAGGAGCAATGAGTTATCCAATCTTTATTTTAGGAGTTTTTTTGCTTGTTGCTGTTTTGGTTTTGGTAATGGTTATTCCGCAGTTAACTTCTATTTTAACTGAATCTGGACAAAAATTGCCTTGGTCAACTAAATTAGTTGTTTTCACGAGTGAATTTATTACATCATATGGTTGGATTCTCTTTTTGTTCGGTGTTGCAGCAATTTTTGGTTTTTTACGTTATAAAGAAACGGAAAAAGGAAGAATTGCTTGGGATACAGTTAAATTGAAAATTCCTGTTTTTGGTAAAATTCTTCAAAAAACATATTTAGCTCGAATTGCTGATACTTTAAGTGCCTTAACCAAAGGAGGCGTTACGGTTATACAGAGTTTAAATGTATCTGGTCAAGTTGTTGGAAATTCTGTTTTTAAAGCGATTCTTTTTAAGGCTAGAGATGAAATAAAAGTAGGTCGAAGCATTAGTTCTTCATTAGAAGAACATGAAGAATTTCCTCCTTTATTTTGTCAGATGATTAAAACAGGAGAACAAACAGGCAATTTAGATACAATTTTAGGAAAATTAAGTGTTTTTTATAAGAAGGAAGTTGAAAATGTAGTTGATAATTTAAGTCAGTTAATTGAACCAATTTTACTTGTTTGTTTAGGAATTGGTGTAAGCATTTTAGTATTTTCTGTTTTTATGCCTATTTATAATTTAGCTGGAGTAATGTAAAATAAAGGTCGAGTGATTAGATTCTCTAAAATCATATATTTACGAGAGGGGATGAAAAAATGATGAAGTATTTTCATGAGAAAAGAAGTCAAAAAGGTTTCACTTTGATTGAACTATTGGTAGTAGTCGCTATTATCGGTGTTTTAGCTACTATTGTATTAGTTTCTTTAAATTCAGCTAGAATTAAAGCGCGTGATGTTCGGCGTTTAGCTGACATAAGGCAAGTAGCATTGGCCTTGGAAATACATTATGATAATAATAGTGCATATATTCCCGTTACTGGTTGCGTTGTAATAAACGGAGATAGTCTAGGCGACTTAATAATATATGAAATTATGAGCGCGCTTCCTGTCGATCCACTTGTTGGTAATCATTATTATTATGGAACAGATTCAAATACTAATGCGCAACATTATGTTATTAGGACAGTTCTAGAAGAGAGTGTTTTTGGCAATAGTTATCCATATGATGTTTATGATTGTAGTTGCGAAGAGATAGGAGACTATTGTTTAAAATCTTAAATAAAAATATTAATTTAATTCTAGAATAGTAAAAGTAGAGTAATTAGATTTTTTAAAATTATCTATCTACGAAAGGGGGTGAAAAAAATGATAAAATATTTTCACGAAAAGAGAGCTCAAAAAGGTTTTACTTTAATAGAACTATTAGTGGTTATTGCTATTATTGGTATTTTGGCTACTATTGTTTTAGTTTCTCTAAATACAGCCAGAAGTAAAGCTCGTGATACGCGTAGAGTTAGTGATTTAAGACAAATAGCCTTAGCTTTGGAAATGTATTATGATGACGAGAGCACTTATCCTGTTCAAGCTACTTGTGTTGATATCGCAACTCCTTTAGCAGCTTTAGCTACTGGTGGTTATATGGGTGCTCTTCCAGCTGATCCAGGTACTTATACTTATTCTTATTTAGGATCTGCGACCGAGTATGTTTTGAAAGCTCAGTTAGAGAATACTGTTCCTGCAGGAAGTTATATTGGTACAGATTGTGCTTGTAATGTCGATACTTATTATTGTATTAAGCCGTAATTTTAAATTGACTAATGTCTTTTGAGGTCTAGCCTATATTGGAGGTTGGACCTCAATGCATTTATATGATTTATTTTTTAATTTTTATATTTGGATTAGCAATCGGAAGTTTCCTTAATGTTGTTATTTATCGATTAAAAACTAACGAATCAATTTTAATTGGTCGTTCTCATTGCCCAAAATGTGGGGCTATTTTAAAATGGTATGATTTAATTCCAGTATTAAGTTTTTTAATTCAAAAAGGCGAGTGTCGTTATTGTCAAAAGAAAATTAGTTTTCAATATCCATTAGTTGAGATTATAACTGGATTATTATTTGTTTTAATTCTAAGTAAATTTGGATTTGATTTACTTATTACTTATTACTTATTGCTTATTACGTGTTTCTTGATAGTCATTTTTGTATATGATCTGCGGCATTATCTTATTCTTGATAAAATAGTTTTTCCAGCAATAATTATTGTCTTGTTTTATCAAATTTTAATGGGAAATTTTTTAAATCCATTTTTATCAGCATTATTAGCTAGCGGGTTATTTTTAAGCTTGGTTCTTATTTCTAAGGGTAAATGGATGGGAATGGGAGATGTTAAATTTGCGATTTTAATGGGATTGATATTGAGTTGGCCTAATGTTCTATTGGCCTTATTTCTATCTTTTTTTTCAGGAGCGATTATAGGTATTATTTTAATTCTTTTTGGTAAAAAAGGCCTTAAATCACAAATTCCATTTGGTCCTTTTTTAGTAGGGTCAACTATTTTGATTATGCTATACGGTCACTATTTAAATACTTGGTACTATAATCTACTTTTTTAATCTTGTGGATAACATTTTTTTGTTTGATTAACAATAGAATGGTATAATATAAATATATGAATTATATAA
>Ga0208648_1001270_pt1 | contig 21245 bp, 14 predicted proteins | sample AntAceMetag02UKL_FD_184772 | JGI IMG/M metagenome (GOLD analysis project Ga0208648, IMG submission 184772) | Saline lake microbial communities from Ace Lake, Antarctica - Antarctic Ace Lake Metagenome 02UKL (SPAdes) (version 2) | ecosystem: Environmental > Aquatic > Non-marine Saline and...
AGCTTCAGGCACCAAAAATGCCGAAGGCTACGGCATGCTTTCAGGCTCAATAAGCGGTGATGATGAAATACTGTTGCAAAACGCAGTAGTAAAAGTCAACAACACCGAACTCATAGCAACAAGCAACCAAAGCGGCGAATACATTATGGAAAATATTCCGGCCGGAATCCACTCATTTACTGTCTCTGCCGAAGGCTATAAAACTACTGCCTTCAATAATATTGAAATCAAAAACGGAGAAACTATGGAAATTGATTTTGAACTTGCGAAGGTTGAGGATTAGGGGAGTTTTTAAATAAATATTTTGTGAATATTGCTAAAAATCAATTTTGGTATTGAAATATTTTTTATATTTGTTGGATGTAATAAGAATATTAAGTTGTGAATGAACAAAGATGAAATAATCATTAAATTGAAATTAAAATGCCAACAATTTTACAAATATTAGGCTGGCGATTGTTTTTTTATGCAAACGAGGGCAATGAGCCAATTCATATACATGCTATCAAAGGTAACATTGAATGCAAGTATTGGATCAAACAAGATGAATATGAAATAGAATTGGCTTATGAATATAACCTCAAACCTTCTGCAAAAAGAGAGATAAAAAAAATTATCTATCAACATTTTGATTACATTATAAATGAGTGGAATGAGTTTTTTAATAAAAACTAATATGAAAAAATTACATAATGTATCGGAAATAAGATTTGACAAGGAGTTTCTGTATATAAAAGTTGATAATCGGATATTAAAAATAAAATTATCTGAAATATCCGATAGACTTGTAAAAGCAAATGATAATGAAAAAAATGATTATCAAATTTCACCCTCAGGATATGGTATTCATTGGCGATTAATAGATGAAGATTTATCAATTAACGGCCTTTTGAATCAAAATAAATTAAATAGATTTGAATAATTTTAACATTAAATAATAAATACATCAAAATGACATAAATAGAATAAAATATTAAAATAAAAAGCGTTAGCTTTTATTCTTGGTAAAAAAAATCGCCAATTTTCAAACTATCACAAGAAAAAAGTACAACGCTCACGCTATGGCGTGGGCTGTATTTATTTGTGATAGTGGGTGTTTGGCGATACCTTTTTACCGAATAATACTACAGTTCCACGCTTTTTTATTTTACAAAGTTTAATCGCTTTTGGAACCGGGGTAAAAAAAATATTAATTTATGAAAAGATTATACAAAAATTATTTAATGATAATTTGCTTAATCCTGTTAAGCATTTTATCAACAAAAGTAAATGCACAGCATTTTAATTTTGAAGGAGGAAATCCCTCCGCTCTGCCTTGGACTATATATCTTGCAGAAGCAACATTAAACAGTATTGATTTGGAAGCCGGAGATGAAATTGCAATTTTCGATGGTGATTTAATGGTTGGTGCAATGGTTTTATCACAGGTTTGTATTCCCGAAAACCAATTTGATAATGTACTTTTGGCATTTAATATTCTTGCAAGCGGAAACCCGGGTTACACACCTGGCAATGATGTATTTTTTAAATGCTGGGATGCAAGCCTGGAAATCGAAATCTCAGACTTTGAAATAAGTTTTGATGATCCCTATGGCGATGCATGGACTCAATGTATTTTCCCATCCAATGACGGAGAATATAGTATTACTCATCTCAGTTTTGTATGGGTGCCAATTGGCAATATAACCGGAACAGTAACCAATTCAATAACAACAGACCCAATTGAAGGAGCTTTGGTAACTGTAGAAGGCACTTCTTATAGTGCTATAACAGTCTCAGATGGGACATATTTAATTGATGAAATCGAGATAGGAACTTACACGATAACGGCAAGCGCTGAGGGATATTATCCTTTAACTACTACAGGAGTAGAAGTACTAACCTTTGAAACAACAACTGTTGATTTTAATCTTTATATATCACAGGCATATAATTTGGATTACGGTTATCAAATGATTTCATCACGGATGATCTCAGAAAATCCCGATATGCAAAATATTTTGAATGGAATATTAGATAATCTTGATTTTGTCAGAAATACAGAAGGATATATGTTAAGAAAAATCGGGCCTAATTGGGTAAATAACATTGGCAACTGGGTTAATACCGAAGGATATATATTTAGGATGAATCAAACGGATGAATTAATAATGACTGGTGAAGCTATTGATCCTCAAACACCCATTGAATTATTATATGGGTATCAAATAATTGGCTATTTGCCTGAACAAGCTTTAAACACGGAAGAAGTTTTTCAGGATGTTTTGGAAAATCTTGATTTTGTACGAAATACTGCCGGATTGATGTTCAGAAAAATCGGGCCGGTCTGGGTAAATAGTATTGGCAATATGCAACCCGGCGAAGGTTATCTTGTTAGAATGAATGAACCAGATGAATTAATATATCCATTTATTTGTGGTAATAATTTTACAGACCCCCGTGATGAACAAACGTATAATACCGTATTAATTGGTGACCAATGCTGGATGGCTGAAAATTTGAATATTGGGGAATATATTGAAAGTATTTATACAGGATCGTCTCATTCAGATGTTACAAATAATGGTATTATCGAAAAATATTGTTATGATAATAATCCTGAAAATTGTGATGAATATGGTGGCTTATATGATTGGAACGAAATGATGCAATATACAACTATACAGGGAGTGCAAGGTATTTGCCCTATTGGCTGGCATATTCCTACTGATGATGAATGGAAAGTTCTTGAAGGCACAGTTGACAGCCAATATCCTGTTGGCGACCCTATTTGGAATACTATAGGATGGCGTGGATATGATGCAGGATTAAACCTTAAATCCACAAGTGGCTGGCATTCCAATGGTAATGGAATTGACATTTATGGTTTTACTGCTCTTCCCGGTGGTTATCGCGATAAAGAAGGTGATCTCTTCAACCTTACATACCACGGTACCTTTTGGTCATCAAGTGAGAGTAGTTCAGCCATACTTCGGTTCTTACGATACGACTGCGATAATGTACTCCGTAACTCTGGCAGTACGTACTATGGTTATAGTGTTCGTTGCATTAAAGATTAGTATTTGATCAATTTACATAAGTCGGAACAAACCGAAAAAAGACTTAAAACAGAAGTAGGAAAAATTTTAAATTTAATAAATTATGGCAAGTTATTGTTGGAAAGTAAAAGCATTAAAAAGCAATGGTCCTATTGCTCAAGGAATGGAAATTGAAGTAATTATTAAAAATACAAACAGAGCCCCATCTGGAAATGAAATTAGAGATGCATTCTCTGCAAAGTACAGTATTAAAGCACCAACAGGTATTTATGGTAGCAAGCATTTGTTTGAGATAATAAAACCATAAAATCATTTCAACCAGATAAATATAAAAATCACAAGAAAGGATTTTAAAAAAATACCTTTTCTTAAATTTAACAAACAAATAAACTTATAAAAATGAAAATACAAAAACCAAACCTTTTTAATTATGCAACTTCAGAATTATCGCAAGATGCATTTATTACATGGTTAATTCAATGGGCAAATAGTGATTATTTAAAAACAGATAAAGAAATTCATAATTGTGCTTCAACTTTTGTAAAATCCTTAATAGGCGAAAGTCAAGATTACCAAATCAGAAATATTGAAGCAGGTCGTCAATGGAACAAAATTGATATTTGGGCAAAAGTGAATGATGACTATTTTATCGTTATTGAAGACAAAATAGGAACTAAAGAACATTCTGGCCAACTAAAAAGATACGCTGAGATAGCAAAAGAGCATTATAAAAATACTGATATTAAAGTTGTTCTTGTTTACTTCAAAATGGAAGAACAAGGTAAATATTCTGCAATCGAAGAAGCCGGATATTACAATTTCACAAGAGAACAAATGTTATCCATTCTTGAACCGTATATTTCAAGAATAAAAAATGAACAAGGAAATAATATACTAATAGACTATTATTTCCACCTAAAAAAATTGGATGAGAAGATAAATAGTTTTAAAATTTTACCTCTTGACCAATGGAATTGGTATTCATGGAAAGGATTTTTTGCATCTATTCAAAAAGAAATTGGCGGACAATGGGATTATGTTCCAAATGCTTCAGGAGGCTTTTTAGGTTTTTGGTGGAATTGGTGTTATAAAAATCTTGACGATAAAGAGTTTGACTTTTATTTACAATTAGAATACGGAAAATTAGTTTTTAAGCTTTCAGCATATAAACCAGAGTTTCGTAAAGAATTACGTGATTATTATAGACGTAGTTTATATAAAATTGCTAATGAATTAAATATTAAGGTTAATCAGTTTGGGAGAATTGGTCAATATATGGGTGTTGCAAAACTAAATGACGATTATAGAATTATAAATAAAAGTGGTTTAATTGACATGTCAGCTACAATCGAAAATTTAAGAAAAATGGAGAATTTGATTAAAACTGTAGAATTAGAAATTAATAAATAAAAGCGACTAATCAAAAACTTGGGTTTGGAAAGTATTTTGTCAGGAAAAAGGGATGGCATCCCTCCGGAAGATTAAAGTAAGTAACAATCATACATTGAACCTCGTAAGGGATGCCATCCCTTTACTTGCCAAAATACTGATAATTCAAGAGTAGCCAAGTTTAGCTTTCCGTGGAGAAAAGGATTACATAATTTAAAAAATCAAATCCTTAATCCAATCAGCGAAATCTGCGGGAAAATAAAAAACCCGACTTTAGGAAAAAGGGTTGACATACCTTTCGTAGTATTCTCGCATTCACTCATTTCAACATTTAATCATTTAAATCGGTGTAATGGACAAAATGGTTGCTGTTTTTAATTACTTTCTTTCAAGTGGACAAAATGGTTGCTGTTTTTTTTACAATTTCCATAAACCAATTTTATAAGTATTACTTTTACTTTATCAAGTTAAACGGAAGCAGGCTCTGCTGGAGAGCAACCTGTCAGGGATACACTTGATGACCGACGAAAAAGTCAAGAGAAAAGGAGTTCTGTTTTAGGACTCCTTTTACTTTTTCAGAAGTCTTTATGCCTTCAAAAACTCATCAATGAATTTTATTTTTCTCTTTCTGGAAAGTCCATTATGGTTTCTGAGTTTGTTCTTTAAATCTGAAAAATGTCCATCTATTGCATTGGTAGTATTTGGTATGCCAAGTTCAATGTAATCATACCATGTAAACAACCATTTTAGGTTTGTTATTAAGCTTCTGTATGCACTTCTCAACCTCTTGTGAGTATAAAAACTTTTGCCTGTTTCTTCATTTATTGTCCGTTCGTTAAGAAAGGCCTTCCACTTATCATGCCATTCATTTAAAGCCCCTTCAAACGACTCTTTGTCTGTTTGTTTCATTAGGCCTGTTATCTCTTTTAACTCAATGGCAGCAGGCATTCTGGGGTTTTTCGTAATGTACCTCCTGACAATTGCTGCTTGATGGAACTGGCACATTTGAACGGGTATTCCCTTAAAAGAATTAATTAACCCTCTACGTCCATCACAAACAATTCCCCTAATAATAAATCCTTGTTCTTCCAGTTTTTTTATCCCTTGTTTGTACAGCGCATTTGTTTCGGCTCTCACATAATACTTGAGGAGATTTTCTTTCGTGATTTCATCCTTGAAAAGCATTACTCCAAAGTTGTTGTCCCAATAAGTTGTATCCATTAAAACGATTACTTCTCTTGGTCTCTTTTCAGGAACAGTAACCTGATACTGATCAATCTTTCGCTGAATGGTTCGACTTGAACATTTGTACTTTTTTGCTAATTGCAGATACGTTTGCTTGCCTACACAATATTCATTCCAAATAACCGCAGGATATATCTTTGATCCTCCTTGAAAATATTTGTTGCAAACGTGACATTTATACCGCTGAATTCCGTTTCTTCTACCGAATTTCTTAATAATTGATCCCCCACAATAAATGCATTTTTTTTATTCATAACCTTTGATTTGCTTCAAAGGTATACTAATAAAGGTTTACAGAAGATTTCAGCAACCATTTTGTCCATTACGCCTTTAAATCAAAAAACCCCTTCCAAAATTACTCGGAAGAGGTTTTTATCATCATGAAAAAATAATATCTAAATTTTTTGAATTTCTTCGATATTTTCCATTCCTTTGGTTATTGCTGATTCATTCAAAGGAATTAAATTATGATAACGTTCAGGTAAGGATTTTTTAAGCCCTTTTATTACATTATCTAATTCAACAATAGGTTTCATTTTTAGATAAGCTCCCAAAACAAGCATATTAAAAATTTTAGAGTTACCCATCTCAGTAGCTAATTTTGAACCTTTTATTCGATAAATATTTATATCCTTTCGTGTTGGTTCGTGAATTATTCCGTTTGGATCATATAACAAACAACCACCCGGTTTAACTGTTTTCTCAAACTTATCCATCGACTGTTGGTTAAGAATAATTGCTGTGTCAAATTCCGTTAAAATTGGAGAACTGACTCTTTCGTCGCTGATAATTACTGTAACATTAGCAGTTCCTCCCCTCATTTCGGGGCCATAAGATGGCATCCAACTTACTTCCTGATCTTGCATGATTCCTGAATACGCAAGAATTTTACCCATTGATAAAACTCCTTGTCCTCCAAAACCTGCTATAATTATTTCTTCGGTCATAACTTAAAATTTTTATTTAACTAATTCACCATCAATTTTCATATCGCCTAATGGATAAAATGGGAACATATTTTCAACCATCCATTCGTTAGATTTTACAGGTGTCATTTTCCATCCTGAATTACAGTTTGAAACAATCTCAACAAATGAAACTCCACCTTTATTATCTCTTTGATTTTCGAAGGCTTTTCTAACTGCTTTTTTTGTTTTGCGAACATTTCGCGGAGTATGAACTGAATGACGTGAAACAAAATATGTGCCCGGTAATTGAGCAACAATATCAGTCATTTTTAAGGGGTTACCCATTGTCTTTACATCACGGCCGTAGGGAGAAGTAGATGACTTCATATTTGGTAATGTTGTCGGGGCCATTTGTCCTCCGGTCATTCCGTAAATTCCGTTATTAATAAAGAAAATACAAATATTCTCTCCTCGATTACATGCGTGAATAGTTTCAGCAGTCCCGATTGCGGCAAGGTCGCCATCGCCCTGATAAGTGAAAACAAATTTATCGGGCCATAATCTTTTAATTCCTGTTGCGAGCGCGGGTGCTCTACCGTGAGCGGCTTGCTGCATATCAATATTCATAAATTCGTAAGCGAGAACCGAACAACCGACAGGTGCGATACCTATGGTGTCTTCGCCTATTCCCATTTCATCAACAACTTCCATAATTATTCGATGGGCTGTTCCGTGCCCACATCCCGGACAATAGCTTAAAACTTTGTCGGTCATCATTTTTGTTTTTTGATAAACGATGTTTTCGGGCTGAATTATTTCTTTTAAAATATCTTCTGACATATTAACCTCCTATAATTTTTTGTTCCAAAGCTTCAACTACTTCTTGAGGAGAATGAACAATTCCACCCATTCTTCCGTAATGTTCAACAGGCACTTTTCCTTCGACTGCCAGCCTGACATCTTCAACCATTTGGCCGGCACTCATTTCTACACAAAGGATTCCTTTAATATCTCCAAGCATATCCTGAATTGCTTTGGTCGGGTAAGGGTAAAGAGTAATAGGCCGTAAAAGTCCAACCTTAATACCTTTTTCTTTTGCTAATTGAATCGATTTTTGACATATACGAGAACTTGATCCGTAAGCAACAAAAAGATAGTCAATATCTTCACAATTTATTTTCTCGAATCTAATCTCGTTTTCGCTAATTTTCTTGTATTTCGCTACAAGTTTTTCGTTATGTTTTTCCTGACGGCTCGGGTCAAGATCAAGAGAAGTCAAAATATTTCTTTCTCTATTCATAGTCCTGCCTGTTGTTGCCCAAGGCGACATTTCTATGATTTCTTCATCAGTCCAGCGGGGGATTGGATCGAATAGTTCAACTTTTTCCATCATCTGGCCAATAACTCCATCGGATAAAATCATTAAAGGATTTCGGTATTTGAAAGCAAGTTCAAAACCCAGTTTTACAAAATCCGACATTTCCTGAACAGAAGCCGGTGCCAGAACAATCATTCTGTAATCTCCATGTCCTCCGCCTTTTGTTGCTTGAAAATAATCAGCTTGTGATGGCTGAATAGTTCCTAAACCCGGCCCGCCTCTGACTACGTTCAAAATCACGCATGGTAGCTCGGTTCCGGCAAGGTAAGAAATCCCTTCCATTTTCAAACTTATTCCGGGGCTTGATGATGAGGTCATAGCTTTTTTTCCGGTTCCGGCAGCACCGTAAACCATATTTATGGCAGCAATCTCGCTTTCGGCTTGTAAGACCACCATACCGGTTCTTTCGTAGGGCTTTTCGACCATCAGATATTCTATTACTTCCGATTGAGGAGTAATAGGATAACCGAAATAACCATCGGCTCCGGCACGAATAGCAGCTTCTGCTACTGCTTCATTGCCTTTCATTAATTTTAACTCACCCATTATTTTTATTTTTACTATTTTATTATTAAACGTCCATCTTTTTTCTATAAACGGTAATTACTCCGTCAGGGCAAACGATGGCACAATTTGAACACCCTATACATGCTTCGGGATTTTTCATATAGGAATAATGATATCCTTTTCCGTTAACATTGTCAGCTAAAGCAATAACTTCTTGCGGACATGCACCGATACAAACTCCACACCCTTTGCATTTTTCTATATCAACAACAATAGCTCCTCTAATTTTTGCCATTTTTTTGTTTTTATTTAATTAAAAAAACTTTGGCTACAAAATTAAAAAAAATTATATAATTTGTGCTTATGTTTTTTGTAATTCGATTAATTATTTATTTATTCATTAAAACAAAACAGTCCTATTCACTTGGATAGGACTGTTTTAAAATCAAATATTAAGTTTTATTTTACTTTTTAAAAATATTTTCTTCTGCACGAAAAAATTTTATATTTCTTCAAAACGGCCCTGGAAAAATCTTAGATTCTCCGGTTCATAAACAAATTTCAAACCTTTGATTGTGTCTCTTTTTTTATAAAGTTTGATTATAGCTTCTGCTACCATATCCATATGTGAATTTGTGTAAGCTCTACGCGGAATTGTTAGTCTAACCAATTCAAGTTTAGGCCTGTAATTTTCACCGTTTTTCTTACGTCCGCTCGAAACATTTCCACGTTCCATAGCCCTGACACCTGATTCAACAAATAATGCCGAGGCAAGAGCCTGTGCAGGATATTCATCTTGATCGAGATGAGGTAAAAATCTTTTTGCATCAAGGAAGATGGCATGAGTTCCGGCAGGTTCAACTATTGGAATACCTGCATCGAGAAGTTTTTCGCCAAGGTATTGTGTTTGCTCAACACGGGCTCTAATGTATTCAAATTGTACCATTTCCTTTACACCCTGGGCATGAACTCCCATATCGGCTGCTGAAATGCCACCGTTTGTAACAGAGCCTTCATAAATGCGAAGCATATTCAATGCTTTTTTGTAAAATTCCTCGTCATCACGAATGGCAAGATAACCGCCAATGTTTACCAAATAATCTTTTTTGCTGGAAACGGTACATCCGTCACCGTAGCTGAATAATTCACGCAAAATTTCTTTTATCGATGTATCTTTATATCTTGGATCTTTTTTCTTGATCATATAAGCATTTTCAACAGCTCGGGTTGCATCAAACATTTGTGGGATTTTATGCTTTTTGCAAAATTCGTAAACCTCTCTTGCATTATCCATTGAAACCGGATGGCCACCGGCAAGATTTACACTAAATTCAAAACTGATATAAGGAATGCATCCTTCACCATGTTCATCAATTATCGCCTGAACTTTGTTAAGATCAATGTTACCTTTCCAAATAAATTTCGATTGGGGAATGTGAGCTTCATCACAAATTACATCAACGAATGTTCCGCCTGCAAGTTCTTGATGAAGTTTTGTTGTTGTAAAATACATGTTTCCGGGAATAAAACCATCTTTAATCAGGCATTGCGACATAATGTGTTCTGCAGCCCTGCCCTGATGAGTCGGAATAATATATTTATAACCAGTAACATCCTGCAAAGTTTTAACAAAGTCGAAATAATCTTTGCTCGAAGCCTGTGTTTCAACTCCTTCGTTATAGCATGACCATTGTTTAACACTTTGAGCTGTAGTTCCGGAGTCTGTTAAAAAGTCGATTGTAATATCTTTCGATGGGAGAAGAAAAGTGTTGAAACCTACTTCTTTAATTATTTTTTTGCGTTCTTCGATTGTATCAACGCCAACATATTCGATAGTTGTAATAATATGAGGTTCACAATCAAAATTATATTCCTTAATTTGTGGAACTTCCCATTCGAATTTTGCTTCATCATTCCATTTGGGATCATTGATAAGTTTCAAACCTTTAATATTATCTTTTTCAGAAAAAAGCTCGTTCAAGGCCTTGGCAATTTGGTTTAATTGATTATTATTAAAAGCAAGTCTTGGAATTTGTAAAGGAATAATATTGCAATCTGAAAATAATTCGTCGAGGAAAATTCTAACTCCGGACTTTAAATACAATAAAGCTGCAAGAGTTTTGCTTTGATTTTCTTTGATATGCGGGAAGAATTCATCGGCTTTAATGTAAACTCCATCACTACCGATTAAAAAAGGAATCTCTTTTAATTGAAAGGCAAAATCTTTAATCTGTTGATTAATCCATAAAGCTTGCTCTTCAAAAACCATTTCCTCTATTCCGCGGGCGAAAATTTCCATAGTTCTGCCAGCCATTCCTCCGTAAGTATGAAGTCCTTCGTAAACAACAACTTCGTTCATATATTTTTCATACAAATTATAATGACTTGTTGCTATCAGGCCGCCTGTATTACAACGTGGATCCTGAGAGGCATCAAGCACACAAACATCCGTAAATGAAGCAATCTCCTTGACAATATCTTTAAGTTTTATTTCTGAATATTCAGAAATATTTTCTCTGATAAAAAGTACATTTTCAACTATTCTTGAAAAATTTACAATTAATGGAACATTGTGTTTTTTACAAATTTCATGTGCTTCTTTAAGGTTAGAAATGGAAACAGGTTTGTTGCCGCTTTTATACAATTCAATGTAAACATAAGGATTATTGCTGTCGTTTGAAAGTTTATTATTCAATACTTTAACATCAATATTTCCTGGAAACTTTGAATCATTTTCGTTTTCCATAATTACCTCAAGCGAGGCAGATTTGTCTTTTGACAATAACTCAGGTAATCTTGAATTTGAATAAATTACATCTCCTTCCGAAACCATTGTTGTTGTGATTAACTTATGTGAGCCTTTCAAATTATGAGTTGGGCAAACATACTCAAATCCAAAAGTTTTTTTAACAATTTTGAGCAAATGCTCAAAGTTTCTGCTTCCGGCATAGGTCTCGTCACCGATAAAAAGCCCTGATAGTTGGTCATGGCTCATTGCCGATGTACCCTGGCTTGTCATATCAAATGTTACATTTTCGGAATGAATATTAAATGTGTTAAAAGAAGCTTTTTTCAACACATCCAATCTTTTATCAAAAGTTGTAAATTCAACTTTTCTGATTGTTTTGATTTTATGTGGTTCTGATATCATAACATATTTTTTTATATATATTTTAAATTCTTTGGCAAAACTATTAAATATTTTGGATATAAAGAAGTAAATTTCAGAACTCAAAGACACTTTTTGTGTAATTTGTGTGCATCTAAGTTTTTAGCTTTAAAAAAAAAATAAAAAAATCTTATATAAATTTAAAATAAGTAAAAAAAATTGTTACTTCCAATGAAAAAAAGGAGAAATATTGGAGAGATCAGGCATAAAGCTTAAAAGTAAATAATAGAAAATGTCAATCAGAAACGTATAGCAAGGAATATTGAACAAGAAAAATGTTTTGAGAAATTTTAATAAAATTCCAGTCAATTAACAAAATTTGTATGTTTGCTTCTAAATATTTAATATTAACTTAAAATTTAAATGACGATGAAAAAGCTAATTACACTTTTATTATTATTAATGGCGACAAGTATTTTTTCTTATAGCCAAACTCAAAGACTTGTTTTGATAGAAGAAGCCACCAACGCATCATGTGGGCCATGTGCCTCACAAAACCCGGGATTTGATGCTTTACTAAACCAAAACCGCGATAAATTAACTGCAATAAAATACCATTGGTATTTCCCCGGATTTGATCCTATGCATAATCATAACGTTTTGGAAAATAATGCACGAGTATCATATTATGGAATCAATGGAGTGCCCACAGCTACAATTGACGGAGTAATTCCAAGTGTAAGCGGTTATCCGGGAAGCCCTGGAGGTTACACTCAGACACTTATAAATCAGTATGCAGCAATTGAATCTTCGTTTGAAATTGATATGAATCATTATTTTTCACCGAATGAGGATTCGATTTATGTAACAATGCGGATAAGAGCCGTTGAAGATGTTTCGGGAATTATGATCGCACAAATTGTTGTAATCGAAAAACATATACATTTTAATTCAGCTCCCGGTTCTAACGGAGAAAAGGATTTTTATGATGTTATGAAAAAAATGTTACCCGGCCATTTGGGAACAAAAATACCTGAAAGCTGGGAAGCCGGTGAATATATTATAATTAAGGAATCATGGGAACTTGCTAATATTTATGATTTTGATGAAATCGGAGTTGTCGGTTTTATTCAAAGTAGTGCTAATAAAAGCGTTAAGCAAGCTGCAAATAGTAGCACCGATCCGCTAATTCCGTACTATTCATTGGATGCTTCAGTTACTGCCATAGGAAATATGACTAAAAAGAATTGTATGGGATTTGTAAACCCGATAGTTACAATAAATAATTATGGTGCAGATGAAATCACTTCAATAGACATTAATTATAAAGTTAATGAAAGTACAGTTGAAACTTTTAATTGGACTGGAAATCTTTCTTTTCTTGAAAGTCAGGAAGTTTTGTTGCCCGAATATTCTTTTAATGTTGAAGATGAAAACAATCTTATAATTTATGTGTCGGATCCAAATTCTTCACCTGATGAATTTCCAAATAACGATACTATTTCACAGGTTTTTGCAAAAGCGATGCTCGCCCCCGAAGAAATTCAATTAATGATAAGGCTGGATGTGAACCCTGAAGAAATTACTTGGGAAATTACTGATGATGAAGGCGAAATAGCCTTCTCAGGAGGCCCATATTCAGCAGCCGGAAGCATAGTTAATGAATCATTCCTATTTGAAAATTCGGGATGTTACACATTTACAATTTTAGATGCGGGTGGAGACGGCTTTATTGCTCCCGGATTTTTTGCTTTATTTTTTGGTTCTAATGAAATTATTATTTCGGGTACAAGCTTTGGAGCAATGGCCTACGAACAATTTAGTGTAGATGCCGGATATTCTCAAACATTCGATATTTCGCCCGGTTTTCAGTTTGTTTCTTCTCATATATCAGCGGTAGAACCTAATATGGAAGTAGTTGTTGCCGAAATCATAAGTGATAATTTATTGTATGTTAGGAATTCAGAAGGTGCAATGTTAAGAAAAATCGGGCCTAATTGGGTGAATGGCATTGGCGATTGGATAGGAACCGAAGGTTATTTGATAAAATACGTCGGAAGCGGGCAATTTACAATTTCAGGTGAATTGATAGCTGCAACAACTCCAATTGATCTTACAGCCGGTTTTCAGTTTGTAAGTTATCTGCCTACTGTTGAAATTGATGCTTCGGAGGCATATGCTTCAATTATTGGTGACGACCTTTTATATGTTAGAAATTCAGAAGGTGCAATGTTAAGAAAAATCGGGCCCAATTGGGTGAATGGCATTGGAAATTGTGTGCCGAATGAAGGCTACCTTGTTAAAATGGCTTCTGATGCAAGCCTAATTTATCCCGAGGGAGGTAAGTCGGTAAATACTAATCGCCCATTGCCGAAGCATTTCGAATTTGAAGGAGGAAATGCAGCCGAACCTGTTTATACAATTTATATTTCAGGTTTGGAAATTGGAGATGAAGTAGCTGCTTTTGATGACGATCTGTTAACAGGAGTTTTAAGAATCAATTCAAAAAATACTTTTGAAAATGAATTAGCCGTTTTTAGTACTGTTTTTAGTGGCGCTGGTTATAAATCAGGAAACCCGATAGTTTTAAAGGTATTTGATAATGCAACTCAAAAAATTGTTAAAACCGAATATACTTTGGAGAATGTATTTGGAGAAACTTATATGCAAAAAAATTATCCATCGGAAGACGGATTATATAGTGTTATAAATATTACAAAATCGTCGGCAAGTTTAATCGAAGAAACATTATCGGTTTACCCGAATCCTGCTTCTGATTTATTGAATATTAATTCAAATAATCAAATTCTTAATGTTAAAATTTTAAATTATACAGGACAAATAGTAGCGGATAATAAATTTAACAACAATGAAGTAATTATTAATACATCGGTTTATAATTCGGGTATTTATTTTATTCAAATTGAAACTATAAAAGGAATTTCAATAAAAAAAGTTGTGATAAACTAAAGCCTTTGATAAAATATATTATCTCAAAAGCCGGACGATTTTTTTTGATTGTCCGGTTTTTTTTTGAGGAGGATAAAAGGGGTTGAATGAATGAGTAAACAAGCAAATTAGATTTCACGCAAAATACGCAGACGAAACGCTAAACACGCAAAGAATTAATTTGCAATATTATAGGCTTTGCGATTTTTGCGAATATCTTTGCTTCCGATAATTATCGGAATTGCATGAAAATTTACATAATCTGATATTTAAATCACCTAAATAATTACCAAATTGTTATAATATATAACGACATTGTTGAATAATATAACTAAATTGTTGTAATATATAACGGCATTGTTTGATGATATAATTAGGAAATTGTAATACATAACGACATTCTTGAATAACATAATCAAGAGAACGTATTATATAGCGACATTCTTGAATGACATAATTAAGAGAACGTATTATATAGCAAGATTCTTGAACAACACAATCAAGAAATTGTAATATATAACGACATTCTTAAACGATATAAGCAAGAAATTGTAATATATAGCGGCTTTATTCTATGATTTTATCAATGAGTATATGATGACTTCAGAAAATAAACCACTATGGATTGAAAATCCATAGTTTTAACAAAGCAAGGAGTGAAATTCCTTTTAAATATAATTGAATAATGAACACCGATTAACGATTTAAGAATTTTGAAGTAATGGTACTTACGCAAAATAACACTTCTTAAATCATTATTCGTTATTGATATTCGACATTAAATATTCATAGAAACTAAAGTAAAGCAATGAAATTGAAGGGTTTTAACCTTTAAATAGATAACAAATGTAATTTGTATTGAATCTAAATAAATTTTGTTATATATTTGCTTTTTGTATTAAACAAACAAGAAATCAAGATTTGACTAAGCCAGAAATCATATTATTTTATGATAATATCGGCGAAAAGCCGATAATAAGATTGGGATTTGACTTTGATAAAACCCTGGTTAATAATGTTAAAACTATTAAAGGCATATACTGGAATCAGAGTCATAAGTTTTGGTACATTCCCAAAGAAGAATTTAAATTAAGTGAGATTTTTAATATAGTGAAGCCATTTGCTTACCTTAATTACTCAGCCTTAAGAAATACCGCTGCGGAAATAAAACCAAAGAAAGACAGAAATAAAGTCGTTCCAAAACCTAAGGTAAAACTGCCTGAAAAATATGTAAATTTACTGGAACAAAAACGCTATAGCGAAAACACAATATCTATTTATAAAAGTTATTTCGCTGATTTTATCATATATTTCAATGATAAAGATCTGGCAGAAATTTCAAAAGAAGCTATCGATAACTATATCTTAAATTTGATAAAGGAGAAAAATATTTCAAATAGCCAACAAAATCAGCGGATAAATGCTATAAAATTCTATTACGAAAAAGTATTGGACAGGCAAAAAGAGTATTATAATATTGAGCGACCGAAAAGTGTTAGTGTTTTTCCCGATGTATTATCTATTAGTGAGATAAAGCGGATGATTGATTATACAAATAATATTAATTATAAATGCATTATCAGTTTATTATATTCTGCTGGTTTGCGAATAAGAGAGCTGATAAATCTTGAGATTAACGACATCTTATCGGGGCAAATGCAAATAAAAATTAGGAATAGCAAGGGGAACAAAGATCGTTATATTGGTCTTTCAACACATTTACTTCAATTATTAAGGGAATACTATCGGGAATTTAATCCAAAGAAGTGGCTGATAGAGGGTCAAAAAAGTGGCAACTATAGTGCGGAAAGCGTATTAAGTTTAGTAAAAAATTCAGCTAAAAGAGTAGGAATCTCAAGAAATGTAACACCACATATGCTTAGATACTCGTTTGTAACACATCATCTTGAAAAAGCAATGGATAATTTTAAAAAAATGCATGACTGGAGAAATAATATCAAAACTATTTGATCAGACTAAACAAGTACTTGGGTGTAATCATTTTAAGGTTTATACCCTTTTAAAAAAAGTATAGAGAATAGTAAAAAAGAATTATTTATACAATTAATACTAAAAATCAGGAGGAATAACATGGCACGGAATATAACTTGGCTTCATATCTCAGATCTACATACTAACAATCCAAAACATGGTTGGGAATATGATATAGTTACAGATCAATTATTATTAGATTTACATGTGATGGAAAATGATCATAATCTGATACCAGATTTCATTTTTTTTACAGGGGATGCAGCATTTGGTCAAAGAAGCAATAAAGCAGGAGAGAATCTCTCTGATCAGTATATACACTTTGCTAAATTTTTAGATTCAGTAAGAACTTCTTTTACTAAAAATGTACCAAAAAAAAACATATTTATAGTGCCAGGAAATCATGATGTTAACATAAAAAAACATGGTCAAGGACTAATAGCTTGGTTAGGTTCAAAACCTAGACCAACAATGGATATGATAAGTGATGTAATTCACAAAGGAGTGGATTTATGGCCTCAATTCATGGAAAAATTATCTGAATATCAGAAGTTTTTATCAGAGCATGGTTATGAACATTTAATCCAAGATAATGATGATGGAATGAGAAAACCCGATAGAGGAATTTATTGTATTACTCGCAAAATGCATGAAATAAATATTGGAATAGCAGGTTTGAATTCAGCATGGTCATCAGCTGGAAAAGGCACAGAAGAACTAGGAAAATTACGCTTAGGTGGTGAGCGACAATTTGGTTTTTTATACCCGACACTAAAAAATGCAGATCTAAAAATTGCTCTTATTCATCATCCAATAAATTGGTTTGCAAGCGATGAAAATCCTTCATTTGAAGATATGCTAGCAAGCCGTTTTAATTTTCTTTTACATGGTCATGAACACGCAAATAGGGTTAAACCAATTGATAATTTTAATCTTATTGGTGCCGGTGCTTGTTATGAGCATGATTCAAAAGAATCAGGTTACAATTTCGTTAGGTTAAATCTGGACGATTTTACAGGTGAAGTTTGGCTAAGGCGATATGAGCCAACTAATGGAGGGAAATGGGTTCCTTTTGTATCAGGAGATAAAATAGACAACAATGGAAGACGTATTCTTGACAAAAGCGTATCATGGTTAAATAAATTACGCGCATATAATAAACCATTGAAAAAAAACGAAGAATCTCAAGCACAAAATGGACCTTATTCTCCTATTTATCAAAACTATCAAGATTATAAGAAAGCTAGTCTGTTTGAAGAAATATCTCAACGTCCAGACTCAATTGAAATCAAACACCGAAAACAAACACGAAGATCACAGGATGAAATAGTAGAGCAAACTGAAATCATATATCAAATACCTGCAAAATGGGCAACTAAAACTGGTTTTGATGGACTACCATATATTAAAGAATTTAAGAAGGCCTTTGGTAAATCTGATGCAATTGTTGAAAAAAATGAAATAAATAAATCTTTTCAAAATATTTCTGGTTTCCCGCAACTTCAACTATTTAGAGACCAACCTAGATCAGATACGGACACTACAATGGTAAAGGCAGGTCTTGATACACCGTCCCTCCAAAAGATATTTATTGAGACAAGCCAGCATTTTAAATTTCTTGAGAATTATGATCCATTAAAATCTTATTGTTTCATCACACGTGAAAAAACCGGAAAAACTAGTTGGCTGGGTTTTCTTGCCAATTACCTCATTTCAAATAATAAGCAATCTTTCGAACCAATATGGGTAAATACTATTCCAGGAGAATACGATGCATACACACTGCTCACAGATGCACTAAACCTTTTGAAAGATCAATTTAATGATAATAAACCAGTTTTATTCATTGATAATTTACACTTACAACCAGGTTTAATATTAGGAATTACTAGGCTTCGAGCATCAAAAAGTATTTGGAAAGACATTCCAATTTGTAGTACATATCTACTTAATCCACCCGAAAAAGAGAGTTGGAGAAATGCTTGGGAGGAATCACAGGGGATTTGGCCTAAAATTTCAGAATATTTTGAAGAAAGACGAGATTTCCCATGTCATATTAAAGTGTCTGATAAAGAAGGTGAACTTACTGAAGATGGCAAAATATTACTCAATGCATTTAAATTCCATTTAGATAAGAAAAAGATTGACTTGCTACTTCCTGTCTTCCTTGAACCTCAGAAAGAAGTCCCATTTGCATGGTTGGCTTTCTATATTGTTGAAAACTATTCATCAACTGTTTCGGAAGCTGAACAATGGATTTATGAAAAAAGAATAAAGATGGCGCCAGAAAAATTATATCAAATCAGCTGGAATGGATCAGAAAGACATCAGGACATTCTTCGAGCCTGTGCATTCCTAGGAACAACTTCAAAGGGACTTTTGATAAAATTTTGTTCAGTACTTCGTGAGGAATCTGAAGAGCTTATCGAAATCGCACTTAACAGAATAATTGAGTTTGGTGATCTTTGGGAAAAAGAAGAAAACTGGCCATTTACTGAAGAAAAGACGCACTATTTAAATATGCAAGAAGGTCTAATGACTTTAGCATTAATATTGGAAAATTTTTCAAAAGCTACAGAAAACCGTTATAAAGACACTCTTCTAAATTGTATTTCACCTTCTTCAAAAATAGGGGAGAGAGCTTCAATATTAGCTTTGGCATTTGCCAAAAGTGACAAAGTTTTTAATAATCGATTAAGCAAGATCTTTATCAACTCTGATTATTCTGCAGGAAGTGAGCTATTTTTATCTTGCACATGCAAATATATTATGGATTTTAACTCATCAGAGAAGGTTCTAGATTTCGCAGAAAAAATGATACTAAAATCACCAAAGAGATTAAGAACTCAATGGGCAAGCGCATTAATTGTGGTTTTTAATGAGTTAAAAAGTGAAGACAACAAAACAATGATTAATTCATTTTCCGATAAGATTATTTCAACTCTTGAACAGGATTGGAAAGAGGAAATTGAAACTTCTAAGGCGGGTTTAGATTTAGCTGAATTTTATATGAGTGAAGAGAATTGGGCTAGCGCAATTTCCTGGTTTAAAGAAGTTACTAAACGTTCTAAAAATAAAATTGATGAAGCTGAAATAGGATTGATAAATTGCCTATTAAAGACTGGCAAAACCAAAGAAGCTGAAGAAAAGTCAAAGAAACTGGATGAGACAGCTGAGTTGTTATTTGTCTGGGCTGAACATTTTGAGGAAATATCTAACTGGGATGAAGCCATAGCTAGCTATAAAAAAATTGCAGAAAAGGATGAAAAACAGCATGCAGACTCTTTTGAGAAAATTGGCGATCTGTACCGGGATAAATTTGATCCGCCCCGAATCGATGAAGCCGCAGAGGCCTATGAGCAATCGTTTAAAGTTGACAGCAGCAGTGATAGTCCTCTGATGGGATTGGCTACTTTGTTTGAGAACACAGGACAATGGGAAAAGGCTATTGAGGTATGGGTACGCATCTGTTCTTCTTTTGACCAACACCAAGGTATAGTCGAAGTAAGAATTGTTCGATGCCTATTAAAGGCGGGCAAGATCAAAGAAGCCGAAGAAAAGTCAAAGAAACTGGATGAGACAGCTGGGTTGTTATTTGTCTGGGCTGAACATTTTGAGGAAATATCTAACTGGGATGAAGCCATAGCTAGCTATAAAAAAATTGCAGAAAAGGATGAAAAACAGCATGCGGACTCTTTTAAGAAAATTGGCAATCTGTACCGGGATAAATTTGATCCGCCCCGAATCGATGAAGCCGCAGAGGCCTATGAGCAATCATTTAAAGTTGACAGCAGCAGAGTTAGTCCTCTGATGGGATTGGCTACTTTGTTTGAGAACACAGAACAATGGGAAAAGGCTATTGAGGTTCATAAGCGCATCGGTTCTTCTTTTGACCAATATCAAGGTATAGCCGAAGTAAGAATTGTTCGATGCCTATTAAAGGCCGGCAAGATCAAAGAAGCCGAAGAAAAGTCAAGAAAACTTGACGAAACAGCTGAGTTGTTAATTGTATGGGCTGAATATTTTGAGGAAATATCCAACTGGGATGAAGCCATAGCCCATCATTTAAAAATTGCAGAAAAAGAAGAAAAATACCGGGCATCTGCTTTTGAGAAAATTGGCGATCTGTACCAGGATAAATTTGATCCGCCAAGAATCGAAGAAGCCACAGAGGCCTATGAACAATCCTTTGAAGCTGACAGCAGCCGTGTTAGTCCCCTGATTGGATTGGCTACCCTGTTTGAGAAAACAGGGCTTTGGGAAAAGGCAGTTGAATTATGGGTACGCATCGGTTCTACTTTTGACCAACATAAAAACGCAGCCGATGCAAAAATTGTTCAATGCCTATTAAAGGCCGGCAAGATCAAAGAAGCCGAAGAAAAGTCAAAAAAACTTGACGAGACAGATGATTTGTTAATTTTCTGGGCTGAATATTTTGAGGAAATATCCAACTGGGATGAAGCCATAGCCCATCATTTAAAAATTGCAGAAAAAGAAGAAAAATACCGGGCATCTGCTTTTGAGAAAATTGGCGTTCTGTACCGGGATAAATTTGATCCGCCCAGAATCGATGAGGCCGCAGAAGCCTATGGACAATCCTTTCAAGCTGACAGCAGCCGTGTTAGTCCCCTGATTGGATTGGCTACCCTGTTTGAGAAAACAGGGCTTTGGGAAAAGGCAGTTGAATTATGGGTACGCATCGGTTCTACTTTTGACCAACATAAAAACGC
>Ga0208648_1001273_pt1 | contig 21217 bp, 25 predicted proteins | sample AntAceMetag02UKL_FD_184772 | JGI IMG/M metagenome (GOLD analysis project Ga0208648, IMG submission 184772) | Saline lake microbial communities from Ace Lake, Antarctica - Antarctic Ace Lake Metagenome 02UKL (SPAdes) (version 2) | ecosystem: Environmental > Aquatic > Non-marine Saline and...
TTGACATTTTTTCTCTCCCTTGAAAGTTCTTTTATTTCAGCATGTTTGGCTTTGCCTTGAAATATTCTCGCTTAAGATCGCATACTAAACTTGAAGTTGTTTGTCAAACAGTATCAAAAATTCACCCCTTATCATATTTGACTAATTTCAAAGTAGGAATCTGCATGGTTTCTATATATTCCCCAGTCTGATAATCTGAAACAGCCATTTCCTTCCCTTTAAATTTTACAACAAGAGTTTTATTCTTCTGTGAGATTTTTCCCCGGTTCGCTTGGTAGTATGCTTTTTTTCTTCTAATCTTTTCTGCTTCAGTTAAACTTTGGCGTGGTTTGATTGTCAATTTGAAGTGGGAGTATGTAGACAACAATACAGCTATGATTGAATTACCGGCCGAGGTGACAAAAGAGGGACGGAAAAAAAGAATACCAATCAATCACCACGTTCAAAGCGTATTGAATCAGTCCATAAAATGCCTTCATCATGATTATGTCATCACATATAAGGGGGATAGCTTAAAAGAGGGATCAAGTATCAGAAAGTCATTTACACAGGCTTGTAAACAGGTTGGTATCCCTTATGGAACAACAGTAAAAGGGGGAATTACCCCCCGTGATATCCGGACGACGGTAAAAACCAATATGCTCAAGGCTGAAGTTGGAAAAACATTTAGAGATATAATTTTGGGTCATAGTCTCAAGGGAATGGATGCATATTATATCAAGCCGGATGATGATTCATTGAAAAAAGCCATGGAAAAATATACCAAATGGATTGATTCCCAATTGAATGAATTAAACAACCTGAAAAAGGTGGGTGAGACACCGGGGGAATAGGCATGATATTATACACGGCTCAATATCGTTATACTGGTAAAGACAGGCTCGATATAACGGTAAAGGGTAAAGACCCTATAGGCAAAGTATTCGCACCCTCCTGGAAAATGGTCATGGGGAGTAAGGATGGAAAAATTACCTGGGATGAATATTCCACCATGTATAATGAGCTCATGAGGGAGTCTTACACTGTCCATCGAAAAACCTGGGATGAAGTGCTCAACCGAGAAGAAGTAAGCCTTGTTTGTTTTTGTAAAGAGGGCAGTCAATGCCATAGGTATCTACTTGCAGACTATTTGGGAAAACTCGGTGCCAGTTAATGCCACCCCCTCCCAACAGAACGGTACGTACCGGCCAGGTATACCGCTCTTCGATCAGCAACCGAACGGTAGTTCAAGAGTTTTCTGTTTCTTAACATGAGAAAAATACAGCCCCTGCTTTTTAAACCAGGATAGGTTCATTACAAACCGAGCCTCTTTCCTGTTCACTGATTGCCATTTGTTCATCTTCATCCAGACCCTTTGAGCTTCATGAGATTTATATCCAGCTCTGATCATCATTCTTTGAAATTTTCGGGGATTTTTCCATTTCTTCAATTGCATGGATCGGAGTCTGCTCCTTATCCATCCATCAAGTATTGCAAAAGCCGATACCGCCCTGTACAGGGCTAAAGAAAATGGGCGTAATCAATTGGCGTTTGCAGATTAAACAATTCTGAATGATATAATTTTAATTGTTAGGAATCAAATTATCAAAAGGAGTATCCAATGAAATTACAAAAAATGTTGTTCATGGTTTTGGTTGTGTTTTTACTTGTTTCATCAGCGGTAGTAGTGGTAGCAGGCTATTTTGACTGGATAAGAGATCTTAACATCAGAGCTGAAGCTGATCCGTCAGGTTTCAGTGCAAGACTCGCTGCTCGGTTTAAGGTAGGCGATGCACAGATTAATGCCGTACTCAGCAATGTTAAAAAGCCCGCAGATGCCTATATGGTATTCCGTCTTGGAGAAATGTCGGCAAGACCAACACATTACGTTATTGAGAAATACAAATCTAAAGGGGACAAAGGCTGGGGTGCGCTTGCGAAGAGCCTCGGTATCAAACCAGGATCAAAAGAATTCCATGCCCTGAAGGGTGGCAACGATATTGACGATGGCAAAGATAAAGGAAAAGGTAAAAGGAAAAATAAGGACAAAAACAAAAAGAAAGGTTAAGAGAAAGATTGAAGAAGATAGGGTCTATTTAAATTACCAGAAGAAAATCAACCCCTTTTTTTAATTACTTTTTTAGGCCATACTCAACCTCTCCGATTATTATCTGTCTTTAAAATTTGCAGAAGAGCAGGAGTATACTTCTGCTCTTTTGAATTAAAACTGGACACAATACAAATACCTTGTGGTTGGATAAATATAATTGAATAGCTCTTTACAAAAATTTGAAACATTGATATTGATTTACAGTAGATTTATGTCTAAGTCCGACATGCTCCCAGTACTTGATTGTGCGTTATGGATTATGGAAAAAGGTTACTAACGAAAAAAACATAAGGAGATATGTATGAGTTTGAGTAAGTCTGAGCTGAAAGCTGCTTGTAAACTATTGTTGGACGATTTCGAGGGCGTTTTATCCTGGAAATGGGAGGGCGGTGCGAAAACGCTCACCGCCCAGTTTTCAACAGAGGGGCAAGAGCAGGTTGGTGTGATTCTTGAGCGTCATCTCAGGAAAAAATGGGATCGTACGACTATTAGTACGGCTCCTGCTCCTATCAAAGATGGTGATTTTGGGGATTTGCGCTCAGATCAGTTGCTTTTCACAACCGATCTGGAAGGAAATATCCGTATTATTGCGGCATGGTGGCCATGGGGTGACGGCCAGACTATAACTGTGCGCCTTACATCGTCAGACAATGATTCCGCAGCTCCGGTAAAGACAGGTTTTTTGACGAAGCTCAAAAATGTTTTTGGCCTATAAGAGAATTCCGGGGACACAATACTTTATAACATGTAGAAAAAAATAAGTGATTTCTTAGCTAACAAAACTGAAAAAGGAACAGATTTATTTAATTCCTACCATCAATTAACCAAACGACAAAAATCGCCAAACCAGCACATTCACCAGACCAGAAGGGGCTTGCTTATTTTTGCTGCTCACCCGGTGGCTTGCTGGTGATATAAACGTTACATTAATTCTGGACAGCGGTCTTGGCAGTTTCAAGTTGTGATTTGCCAAAATAAGATCATCCTTCAAAATCAAGGAGATAGCTGGTTCCAAAATTTATTGTAAATGAAAAATTAATCTGATATTCAGATGTGCTCTTTATGGAAAAAGTGATAAGGGTGCACATAATGTATCGGACGTTGATCCAATTGTTGATTTTCCAATTCAGAATAATTCGAATTCTGTTCAAATCAAAAGATGACCTTGTTTTAGAAACGATAGAACTTCGGCAGCAATTGGCTGTTTACCAAGCAAAAAAAGAAAATCCTGAAAATATCACAGACCTGACACGGACATTGCTAATTGCATTAAAAAGAACTTGGCCAAAATGGATAGATGCCTTGATAATCGTTAAACCAGAAACAGTGATCTACTGGCAGCAGAGACGTTTTAAAAAATATTGGACTGAAAAGTCAGCTAAAAAGAATAAGCCCGGTAGGCCGTCAATAAAACTGGAAATTCGTGAATTGATAAAAAAGATGGCATCAGAAAATTTGAACTGGGGTGCTCCAAGAATATACTCTGAGCTTTTAATGCTGGGCTATACCAAAAAACAGATTTCTCAAAGAACTGTATCTCGATATCTAAAAAAGATTAGAGGCGATGATCCCGATAAGATCAAGAAAAAAAGACAACAATGGAAAAAATTTGTAATTCAATCAGAGGATTTATTCCCGCGTTTTTTTCTTTGAAATTTATCTCATTTCCAAAGTTTATTTCAATTCTATTAATAAAATTTGATTAGATTTAAAAATCTTGAGCTGATTATAACAGTCGTTCAAGACCAAATTATCTTTTTTTTGTCCTTGATTCTTTTTTGGCAAACCACAACCTTTTACTGATGGACAGCCTCTGATCTGCTTCCTAAGCTACCGCAGTTAGTTTGTCTGTCCTTTCTTCCAGGGTTTGAATGATCTCCTGAATAGAATCGATCTCATGTTCATCAAAATAGAATTCACCGCATTGGAGGCACACCCAGGCCGGGACGGTATCCAGCGTTAAATGATATCCCTTCCGGTCAACATGGAAGGGAGCAAAGTTTTTTTCCATTGTTCCCTGGCAATGCATACACTTCATGAGTTCCTCCTTGTTTTAAAATCGTTGTTCCACTCTTCTTTGCTTGGCAAATACGCTGTAATAATTGCCAGGTACTCTCCCTTGGGAGAACAGACAACATGTATCGGACGGTCTGTTGGAATACCAAGGATCAGGCAACTTTGACCGCGGATGTCTTCGGGATAGTCTTCTATGACTTCGCCGTTTTCAATAACATGCCTGATATCCTTTGTGGAGATCATCCGATCAGGCTTTGACATCTGCCGTACTGCATGGGGAAGAAATAAGATCCTTTTTGCTGCACTTTTTTTTATAAGATCAAGTATATTTTTAATGGCCATTTATGTATCCAGTTCAGTTAAGGTCTGCCTGTGTCTGATACCAGACTTTGAAATCGGTTTTTGATAGATACAAATCTTTTCTGACAGCTGCATTTGGGACCATCCCTTTTGCTGCATTAGGTATTTTATCCGTTCTCCTAATAACATAATTGCTAAATACCTAGAATATTTTGATTATATTTATACCATAGTTTGCCCTTATTTTATAAGTTGATCAAGGTTTTTTGGTTTTTTTTCGGTAAAAAAACCAAATCACTATGCCGAAATTGTGCCCGTCAAGGTCAAAAATTTCCAAATGATTCCAAACAACAGAACCAAAAGTTAAGTTGAAAAGTTGTTTATAATTAACATGTTAAAATTAAAGCAAAATTTAATTTTAAATTTTTGCTCTTCGAATCCATAGGCCGGGAGTGCGAATCTCTCTGGACGTGCAAGCAAAATCAGATTTTCTTCAAAATCAAACGGCTTTTTTGACGGCTTTTCGTTCCATTAAACGGCTTTTAACGGCTCGAAACGGTTGTAAAATCAGGTGGAATGCGCTCAAAACCGACCTCTCACGCCGGAAACCGGGGTTCGATTCCCCGTGGGATCACCACTCAGAAGGTCAAGGGTTTTAGCAGGCTGCTGAAACCTTTTTGATTTCAACTTTTCATTTTGTAGCCACTCACATTTTCGGGTATCCAGCTTCCGTCGACATTTTGTATATTCTTGAAGAAAAATATAATTGTTATGGGCATTTCTATTCTATAATTTTCAATAATCATAATTTCCCATGCAGAAGTTTTTTAGAGATCGTTAATAAAACCATAGAATCTCATCAACCAAATTCTTAAAGATACCAAATATATACATCAACTGATCTTTTCCTGAAAAATTTGGCTTAACTCAGTCTCCAGTTTTTGGGGAGGATCAAAAATCCAGTCACCTGTTTGTCAAATGTCTTGTATTTTTAAAATGGCCTTTGTATAGAGAAAGAAGATCTCAAGATTAATGCTTGAACTATTACAAAAGGAGGCAGTATGGGGAAAATAATATTAAAAGAAGCGGACAAGGCTGAAATCATAATACTGGTTGACAATTATTCCGATCTTTTCCTTTCTGATACAGACATGATCAAGCGGATGAAAGTTTTGCCACCCGGTGCTCCCATGTCAGAACCTGGATTATCATATCTCCTTAAAGTATATTCGGGTTCGAAAACTCATACATTGCTTTTTGATACAGGTATTTCTGGATACTGTCTTCTCCATAACGCTAAAATGCTTGCGTCCAGCAAGGCGGTATTGATGGGAGAGGTGAGTGCAAAATTCAAGGATATAGAAGCCGTCATTTTGAGTCATGGACACTTTGACCATTGTGGCGGTTTGTTGGAAGTTTTTAATGAAGTCAACAAAGAGTTACCCGTGTTCTTGCACACAAGTGCATTTGTTCCCCGTCGTGTTGAAGTGATGCCTGAATTCAAAGTTGATCTGCCTGCGATGGATGAGGAAACGGTGATAAAAGCAGGAGCCGATTTGCAAAAGATAGAAGGCCCTACAACTATTGCTGCTGATCTTATACTGTTATCCGGAAATGTAAAAAGACAAACTGATTTTGAAAAGGGTATGCCTGGCGCAGAGGCAAAAATTGATGATAGTTGGATACCTGATCCATTTTACGATGATCAAGGCATCGCCATAAATATAAAAGGGAAAGGTTTAGTCGTGATTGGTGGGTGCTCTCACGCTGGAATCATTAACACAATCAAACATATCCAAAAGGTATCTGAAATCAACGATGTCCATGCTGTTATGGGTGGATTTCATCTTTCAGGGGAAAACGAGAAGCTTATAGATCCGACAATTGGTGAAATGAAAGCGATTGATCCAGATTATATCATCCCCATGCACTGTACCGGATGGAATGCGATAAACCGGTTTGCCCAAGAAATGCCTGACAACTTCATATTAAACAGTGTGGGGACGTCTTACATATTTCAGTAAAATGCCGAATTAGAATAATCATCCTATCCAAGAATTTTGCCGATTATCAAATTGTAAACCATATCAGTTGTATTCATAATATTTTTTGGACAGAAAACAAAAATTTTTAGGAAGGTGTTTTGGTGATGCAAAACCCCGGGCTATGTCTATATACGCAGTTAAAAGAATTTCAAGTTCACGAGGAAGGGATTTTTTTTGGAATGTCAGCATCATCGGCAATACAAAAAGTCGACGTTGCTATATCTGATTTTTTAGCTCTTCAACTCAAGGTATCAAAGGCTTGAGAATGGCAGGAACCAGATCCGGCCAATTTGGGGTTAACTTAACAAATAAAAAAAATAACTTAATAAAGGAGTCTCCATGAGCATTAATTTAATAGAATACATTATCAAAAAAACTGGCATGCGCCAAAAGGACTTGGCTGATAAACTCAACGTTAAACGATCAGAAATTTCAAACTGAAATTATTTGACCTTCATAACAAAAAGTACGCGTTAATCGGATGAACCAAAAAAGATATACCGCAATTCCCTCTTGAAATTGATTATATTTAAAGTTACCTTGAGTCGTCAATTTCCAATTATTAGGATTATATCATGAAAAAAACACTTGTTTTGATTTTTTTTCTGGCATACCTTTATCCGTTACAAGGCCTCGCAAGCACCCGGTCTGCCAAAATAGTATCTGTAAGGCCTAATGCGTTTGTTTTATTTGAAAATGAGAGAGAAAATGCCAGTGTCGCTGACCAGGTAAATCAGGGAGAAACACTTCAAACAGGAACTTCCGGTCGTATTTCGCTCCTTCTTCCGGACCACATGCTGTTAAAAATTGCTTCAGAAACAATTTTTGTTTACGATCCTTCTACAGACAATAAAAATAGTGGTGTTTTAAAGAAAGGAAAGGTCTGGCTTAGAGGGCACAAAAAAGGACAAGATTTCAAAATTAAGACCCCAAGCGCAACAACTGCAATTAGGGGGACTGAATGGTATATTGAAGTTGATGAAAATGAAACCACTACGATTGGTGTCATGGATGGTATTGTGGAGGTAGCCAATGACTTTGGAAAAGTGATTCTTCAGTGATTCAAAATTCAAGATAAACGAACAGCCGCTTCTATATGAGAATAAGACGACTTATTGGCGTTTTGAAGGCAAATAGAACAGTCTTTAAAAAACTTTTTTTGTGCAAATTCTTTAGTCTCAATGGGGTTGGATCATCAACTGCCCGTTGTTTCCAATGATTGGAGATCAAGTCATCTCAAATTAAATGCAGGTGTTACATTTGGTGCAGTCAATCATAGGGCAGGCCGGGGATTTTTTTCCTGTCTGGATTTTATAAACTCTTTTGCAAGGAACTCTTTTTTAACTCGGTTGTCAAGAAAATCCCAGGGCAGCGGGGCATCAACGGGTGTTTTCTGATAGATAGGGTTTTGCAAAAAGATTGAACAGAACAGCATAAGCACGCTGGAAGCAATACATTTGTTTAACGATATGATCGATACTGTTGCCAATAAAAGGGGCGAGATCCAAGAGCAGGAAAAGAAGGAAGATCTATGAAGAAAAAAATCATCTCAGGCGGCCAATAAATGACAGGGTATCTTCTGTAGACATATAATTTTATAAAACCTTTTGAATGAAGAAAAAAATATGATATTAATATGACACATGCAGCCTGATCACTGCATCTTATTTATTTATTTCATTTGGCCACCCTTTGCATTTTAATGTGCTTGGGGTGGCCCTTTTTGATCTGCACATTGCATAAATATTTTTTTTTGGTCGGGTAACTCTATGTACAATTATGTTGCCAGTTTTTTATTCTTAAGTTTTAGTTTGCCGGTGATAGCGGCCAGCGGAAAAATAAATATTAACACCGCAATCAAAAACGAACTTGTGACAATGAAGTACGTTGGCGATAAAATTGCTGACAGAATTATCTGAGGGATACCCGTTCCTATACAATTTAATTTCAGAAATAAAATTTGTTTTGCATCAACATATGTTGTATGTTGAGTTTTATTGAACTGACCTGAATACCAAAAGAGTTTTTATCTGTGATTGCTGGAAATATTACTTATGATTGGGGTAGGATGAGAGCGAATAGTCCTCGGCATTGGGGCAGTTTTGAGGAGTGGTGGCAACCTGGAATAAAATATCCTATGCAGACTTACTATGATAAGAAAGGGGTCTGCATAATTCCCTTTGAAAAACAATTTCTTGCAATGTGAAGAACAAAACAACGCGGTCATATTTTTTGGTCAGGTCGTTGTAAAAAGGCATGAGTAGTGCAAAACAAAGGAGGTGCTATGAAAAAAGCAAAACTTTTCTCATTTTTTTTGATTATGGTTCTAATTTGGCCGTTAATGGTAAATGCAGGGACTGTAATTAAAACCATTCCCGTTGGAAGTTTTCCTTTGGGTATTGCAGCCATACCCGATGGAACATACGTTTACGTGACGAACCAAAATGATAATACAGTATCGGTTATTAAAACATCGGATAACTCAGTTGTCAAAACAATTGATGTCGGCAGTTATCCACAGGGTATTTCAGCAAACCCAAATGGATTATACGTTTATGCTGGCGGTAGTCCTTTGTCTGTCATAAAAACATCGGATCATACCGTGGAAGATACGATTTCACTGGGGCTGAATAGTCAAGGAATAGATGTATCTCCGGATGGAAATTATATTTACTCAGTCAATCCTGCATCATATACCATGATGGTTATACGGACATCTGACAATACTGTAGAAAGTAAAATACTTGTGGGCAATGATCCTGCATATTTGGCGGTAACTCCAGATGGAAATTATATCTATGTAACCAAATGGGCTGATGATCACTTAAAAATGGCCAGCACATCGAATATCCTTGGCCCGGATAAAACTGTTTGGAGTACGTTTTCAGCCGGTGACAGTCCTCACGGCATTGCAATATCACCCAATGGAAACTATATTTATGTTGCCAATAGAATTGCGGATACGGTATCGGTGTTCAAGACATCAGACAATACCATCGTTGATACGGTTATTGTTGGTAATGAACCGATTGGCATCGCCATGGCTCCAGATGGTAGTTGCGTTGTTGTGGCCAATGCAGCTGATGATACAGTGTCAGTGATTCAGACGTCAGATAATACTGTTTCAAACACGATTACAGTTGGAGATGGACCAAAAGCACTTACTTTCACTCCTGATGGAGGAAGTGTTTATGTCGCAAATACTAATGATGGGACAGTGTCTGTAATCAAAATGGCGCCCGGATTTTTACCCATAACATTTAACATAACAATGAATGGGATAAATTGTAATTTTTCATGGAATTCTGTGACGGGTGCTGATGGATACAAACTATATTATGCACCTCTGGATTTAAGTTACATTAAAAACATTGATATGGGAAATCAAACAAGCATTTCATTGAATCTTTGGAGTGGGGCTGCTTTTTATGTGGCGGTTAAGGCGTACAACAGTATGGGCAGTAGTGATTACTCCAATATTGAATATTTTTCAATTCCATAGAACGGGGTTCTCTTTTGCAGGGTATATTTCAGTGTATCCAGAATCCACGGTAATATTCTGTTTTTGGAGTTGCCGGGGTAAGCAAATGTATCGATTTGATAGTCAGTTGTTAATCCATGACAAGGCCAAACCATTTGAGAAGCAGTAACGGAAAATTCTGAATCTACATGACAACTGAGTTACTATATGACTCTTCTCTGACAAAGACTTGCTCAACTTTTTTTATTTTAAATCTTGAAAAACTTCTTCCTGGGTGCAATAAAATTCATGGTAAACGCATTGCTTCATTTTAGATAAACTGAAAAAGGAGATATCATGTACCTATCTGAAGAGAAGAGGGCAGAAATCAGTAAATAGACAATTCAATGAAAGGGAAATATGAATTTTCAAACAACACCAAATGATTGGATTATAGCTTTTATGAAATTTGCTGTACCAGGCTTCAGATTATTTCAAAAGATGGAAAGTTATCCAGATACATATGAACAGGGCGACAAATTGTTCCAAGCCCTAACCCAGAAATATGTTAAAGAGGCTGATTACCTGGGCATGGCAAGGGAAAATAATTCATGCTAAAAAATTCTTTTCAACACATACCTGGAATCGGTGAAAAAACAGAAAGGCAATTGTGGAACTCTGGAATAAAGGATTGGAGTTGCTTTTCCAAAACAGTACAGATTAAGCTGTCGTCAAAAAGAATTGAAACCATGACAGATTATATAGAAGGTTCCAAAAAAAATCTTCAAATGAATAACCCAGGATTTTTTTCTGCCTTACTGCCGGCAGCTCAGCACTGGCGGATTTTTTCAGAATTCAGAAGCTCAGCTGCTTATATTGATATCGAGACAACAGGTTTGGAAATGTGGGGTTGTGAAATTACAACCATTGCGTTGTATGATGGCAGTACGATCAAATATTATGTCAATGGGCAGAATCTGGATGACTTCATTGATGATATTGAAAAATACAATGTTATTGTAACTTATAATGGGAAAACCTTTGATGTCCCTTTTATTGAGAACCATTTCAGGACAAAGTTGAACCATGCCCACATTGACTTAAGGTATGTTTTAAAGGCCCTGGGGTATTCAGGTGGATTAAAGAAATGTGAAAAGGCCATGGGAATTGACAGGGGAGACCTGGATGGGGTTGATGGTTATTTTGCTGTCCTGCTTTGGCTTGATTACCAGCAGAATCAAAATGAAAAGGCGCTTGAAACCCTGCTTGCCTATAATATTGAGGATGTAGTCAATCTGGAGACGCTTATGGTCATGGCTTACAATATGAGGATAGAGACCACTCCTTTTTCAGACACACACCAGTTGCCCATGCCACAGGTTCCAAAGATACCATTCAGAGCTGATCCTGTAACTATTGATCGAATTAAACAGCAAGCCTTTTCTTCACCTGACCCATATCAGTATGGGCGATAGACAATTGAATATACTGACAGATTGGGGTCTAAATTGAATGGTGATAAAGATTGGTTGGTATATTTATTAAAATGCTCTGATCATTCTTTGTATTGTGGTGTCACCAAAGATCTTGAGGCCCGCCTTTTTAAGCATAATAAAGGTATAGCTTCAAAATATACAAGATCCAGACTCCCGGTAGAATTAGTTGCTACCAGGAAAGATCTTACAAAAACTGAAGCCTTTAAACTTGAGTACCAGATTAAAAAACTTCCAGCCGGGCGGAAAATTTCAGTTTTGAAGAATGTGAATTTGGAGAAATGATGCAAGCTGTTTATGAGATCAAGCTTAATGGTCTGGAATATCTTTTTAACAATCATACTCTTATGAATAAGAAAAACGATTAATGAAAATCAAATACAATTCACCAGTAATTTTGACTTATACAATTCTTTCGATAAGTGTTTTGGTCTTTTGCAGTAACACAGTTCTGGCAAAATATTTTTCTTCCCCGTCCCGCTTATCTTTTTTTGACCCTTATTTTTATATCAGATCGGTTTCATATATTGTTGGGCATGGAGACTGGACTCATCTTATAGGAAATTTGATGATAATTCTTCTTGTCGGACCATTGCTTGAAGAAAAATATGGATCAGGTAAGCTTTTGGAAATGATTTTAATTACAGCTATTGCCACGGGATTATTAAACGCCTTTTTATTTTCAAACTCCCTGATAGGTGGAAGTGGGATAGCGTTCATGTTGATTCTACTTGGCTCATTTTCAAATATTCGATCAAAGGAAATACCCCTTACATTTATAATAATTGCTGTCCTTTTTATTGGAGGCGAAGTGATTTCAACTCTGAAAATTGATCAAATTTCACAATTCAGCCATCTTGCCGGCGGGTTTATTGGGGCGGGTTATGGATTCATTAGAAATAAAAGTGGATAGACACTGTTTTTTACAACTCAAAAATGTCCATAAATCTTTTGCCGACTATGACGGGCAGCATGAATGAAAAGGTGTTATTATTTAGTGTCTGACTGAAAACCTGAAAATTTTTACGAGTACAAGGCGGGCGATAATTTTAACCGGAGGAATACATTAAGTATTTTGAGGATTAACCCGATTTTATAAGATTGGTTGAGCCCAACGCAGTAATCGGGAAAATTGGCGGTTTTCGGTTGGGCACTATTTAAATGTTATGGCGGCATCTTTAGGAAGCGCTAAGCCAACACTGACTTCCAATGCCTTTAAAATACCCGATATCACTGGACATGATACATGGGGAATCATTTTCAGGGAAACATCCAGTACCTGGGAATTTAGGGTGCCTGTTTTTTTATCTTTAAACAATTCAGTCATTATGTTCAGTTCTTTTCCCCCAAGGGTATCATTGAGTTTTTTCCAGTTTGGACACTGGCTTTCTAACTGGAAGGAGGCTTTATAACCGGTTTTATCTTCAGCATGAACCATTGTGGTGAATCCACATATACCACCTGTTATTTCAACGTTGACCATTTAGTTATCTTCCTTATGTTTTTTAAATTGTTTCTTTAATTTTTTTAATATATTCCGGGGTTGTACCACAGCAGCCACCGACAATTTCCACGCCAAGTTTTTTGATTTTATTGATACTGTCCGCAAAAAAAATTTCATCTTCTGGATAAGAAACGGCATTGTCCTTTGTGACCCTGGGCAAACCGGCATTGGGCTGGATGATTACAGGCACACCCGTGTTTTTTTTGATTTCACAGGCCAGGTCAATCATTGTCTTGCTCCCGATTGTACAATTGGCACCAACAGCTGATGCACCTGCATCTGCAAGTAATTTCATGCTGTCTTGGGGATTGCTCCCGAAAATAGTGAAAAAACCTTTTATCATTTTTTTAAAGGTAAGGGAACAAAAAATCGGTTTTCCAGACACAGACCGGACCGCTTTTATGGCAGCAAGCCCTATATTTATATCAAAAATAGTTTCAATAAGGAAAACATCCACACCTTCATCTTCAAGAAAACCTGCCTGCTGGGCAAAACAGTCCACGGCTTCATCAAATGAAACAGGACCAATGGGCAAAAGCATGTCTCCAAGCGATCCCAGTTCACCGGCTACATACCGCCCCCTGCCACAGACCTGTCTTGCAAGCCTGACACCGGCCCGGTTCAAATCCTCCACACTTTGGGTCACCCCCATTTTTCTCAGCTTTATGGCTGATGCGCCATATGTATTGGCACTTGCCACATCTGCGCCGGCATCATAATAGGACCTGTGTATGTCTTTTATGATGTTTGGATGATTTAAGTTCCATAGTTCAGGCGCTTCGTTACCTGTCAAGCCCTTGCTGATCAGGATCGATCCCATGGCACCATCAAAAATAAGACCATCTTTTTGAACCTTCTCAAGAATATCCATATCTGATCGCTTTTTGCCCCCTTAATGTCTTTCTATTCTGTATTTATCTTACATTTTTATCGTTCTAACCAGATTGTGATCGGCCGGTTATAATATTGAAATTTTATCTATTTTGCAATATCAATAATTAGGGGCTAATATTACAAAATAAATTCGTAATTATTTAGCCCCTTAAAAGAAATTATCTCATAGCCCTGTCTGATGGATATTTGCAGGAGGTTAAGCGTTTAGCATCGAACAAAAATATCCATCGGATAGGGCGGTTTCAAACATAAGAGCTGAATAGTTACATAAATTCTTATCTTTTAAATTGGTTTTCTGGTATGATGGCGGCAATAATTGATCATTTTTTTCTGGAGGTATGTAATGAAGATAGCCTTTCCCGTTAAAGAAAACAACGGATTGGAAAGTATTATTGATGACCACTTTGGCACTGCCGAAAATTTTTTAATCGTGGATCTGGAAACCCGGAAACTTGATTTCAAGGGGAATCAGAAACTTTCAGCTGAAGGGTCTAAGTGTAAAACAGCGATGTTCGAAAAAATGGATCTGGTGGATGCAGTTGTTACCAAGTGCATGGGAGACGGATCCCAAAGAAGTCTTGTGTCATCAAATATAAAAATTTATCAAGCCCAGAAAAATACTATCCTGGAAAACCTGGAACTTTTTGAGAAAGATGAACTCAAGCTGTTCCATATGTTTGACTTCTGTCAGATAAAAAAGAATAAAAAGGAAGGCGGTTGCGGACACCATAGTTGATATTGAATTAGTAAAAATAATTGAAATAAATTTTGATATTATTTTCTGAAAATTTTGTTAAATTCTTTCTTTTAAAGCTAAAGTTTTTGGAAAGTTAGTCTCAAGTATTTTTCCTGAAAAAAATCAAGCATAATGCAGTAATACTTTAAGGACAAGGAGAATATATAATGTGTCGTTTGTTTGCCCTTACCAGCAATGATCCTGTGTCTCCAATGCTGGCCATCAAAGCCCTTGATGTCATGAAAGAAGGACATGACGGGTCAGGCATGGGTCTCTTGCTTCAGGGTCTGGGTGGCCCCTTTGAAGAGATGAAAGAGGCACCGATTCTTTCAGGTATATTCAGCGAAGAAGGCATCCGGCGGCTGGACCTTTTTATGATGGATCAGGGGTTTCTTACCAAATACAAAATTTCTTTGAAGATACCTAAAAAATCGGTTGAAGGTATTCCCAGACGAGGTTTGTACCTGATCAGGGCCTATGAACTGCCTGAAGGATGGGATACGCTTGACCAGGAAGAGATTTCCACAAGGCTGATGATGATCCGGCTGAAAATCCGTGAAATGGGTGAAGAGAAAAAAGATATGATTGTATTCTCTTTCTGGCCGGATACTATCATGATCAAGGAAATCGGTGATCCCATGCAATTGGCTGAATATCTGGGTTTGGATCGAAAAGAACTGAATGCCCGGGTGATTATGGCCCAGGGCAGGCAGAACACAAACTATGCCATTAACCTGTATGCCTGCCACCCTTTTTTTATAAAGGGATACTGCACCATGACCAATGGGGAAAACACGGCTTTTACACCTATTAAGGATTTTCTGACCTCAAGGGATTTCCCAGGATACAGGGGGTATCAGTCTGATTCTGAAGTATTTACCCATATCCTTCATTATTCACTGGTAGGTCTTGACCTGGGAATTGATGCATATAAACATGTTATTACCCCTTTACAGGAAGATGATCTTCAAAAACATCCGGATGCCCAGTTTCTTTCACACCTGAAAAGAACCTGTCGGCCCCTTATTATTGATGGTCCCAATTGTGTCATTGGTACCTTGCCGGACCATTCCATGTTCATGGTTCAGGACAGGAAAAAACTTCGTCCAGGGGTTGTTGGCGGCAAACCCGGCATGTTTGGATTTTCTTCTGAAATATGCGGTCTTGATGCCGTTATCCCAGATCGTGATAAAACTAAAGATATACAACCCATGCACATTGATACAGCAATCGTCGGCCCTGACTGTCAGGAGGTAAAAATATGTCGTCAAACCGCAAGCTTGAACCTTGTTCTTTAAGCCTGAATGATCTGCCATGGCAGATTCAGTATAACAATGACAGGTGTACCCTGTGCGGCCAGTGTACTGCCATATGCCCTGTCAAGGCTATTGAATTGAAAGTGTTTCAAAAGAGAATCATTAAAACATCCATTAAAAAAGATAAAAACCAGCTTAACGAGTATGACACCTTTTATGGTATCAGCCAGAAAACCCGTGTGGAAAATGCCTGCATTGGTTGCGCCATGTGCACATTAGTCTGTCCAAATGATGCCATTGCCCCGATAAAAAATCCTGGGTTGGACCGACTCAAGTTTCATGTCAACCAGAAGGGCATTCCCAGAAGACGCGGTGGTAGAAGGAATTCATCTCAATCTGTACTGGACAGGATTAAGTTCACCAGGATCTCCATGCTTACGGACCCGGCTCTTGATGCCGGCCGCCATGAATTTGAAATGAGAACCCTTTTGGGTAGGGTTCTTTCTCCCAGGGAAAATATTAAGCGCCTAAGGGAAAAAGGATGGATTCCACCGGTCAGGGAAATTTATCCATTGATAATTGGTGGCATGTCATTTGGAGCGCTTTCTCCCACCATGTGGGAAGGCCTTCAGATGGGGGTTGCATATTTGAACGAAGAGCTTGGGATGCCGGTTCGTATGTGTACGGGAGAAGGCGGATGCCCCCCACGATTACTCAGATCCAGATTTTTGAAATATGTGATTCTTCAGATTGCGTCCGGGTATTTTGGATGGGATGAAATTATTCATGCCATTCCCCATATGAAAGAAGACCCCTGTGCCATTGAGATCAAATATGGTCAGGGAGCAAAGCCGGGAGATGGAGGACTTTTGATGTGGCACAAAGTGAACAAGCTCATTGCAGCCATCAGGGGTGTGCCTGCCGGGATCAGCCTGCCAAGTCCGCCCACCCATCAGACCCAGTATTCAATTGAAGAGTCTGTGGCGAAAATGATTTTGTCCATGTCCATGGCCTGGGGGTTCAGGGTACCGGTTTACCCAAAAATATCCGCTTCTTCAACTTCCCTTGCCGTATTGAACAATTTGACCCGTAATGATTTTGCCTCCGGACTTGCCATTGACGGCGAAGATGGTGGGACAGGTGCTGCTTATACAGTTTCTATGGATCACATGGGTCATCCCATTGCCTCATGTATCAGGGATAATTATCTGGATCTCATAAAAATCGGCAAACAAAATGAAATTCCCATTTTTGCCGGTGGTGGTATAGGAAAAAACGGGAATCTTGCTGCCAATGCAGCAGCATTGATCATGCTGGGCGCAAGCGGTGTCCAGATCGGAAAATATGTAATGCAGGCTGCTGCCGGTTGCGTTGGTACGGAAGAAGATCGTTGTAATGTCTGTAATGTAGGTATTTGCCCAAAGGGCATTACATCCCAGGATCCAAGGCTTTACAGAAGACTTGACCCTGAAGACGTGGCCCAGAGGATTGTGGACCTTTTTATTTCCTTTGATACTGAGCTTAAAAAGATCGTGGCCCCGCTTGGGCGCTCAACATCTCTTCCCATCGGGATGTCAGATGCTCTTGGAATTGATGATCATGCTGCTGCAGAACGCCTCAGTATAAAATATGTGGTCTAAGGAGGTGTGAGTAATGGGAAAAGATGCATTTATTAAAATACCCGGTAAAAAAGATGATAAGAGAATTCCTTCCAGGGTTTTAGAAGAGATCATCCATCGCCATATTAAAAACGGTCGCAGAAGTATTGAAGTTGAAGGTTTTGGACAACATGGTATTGGTGGACGACTCTGGTATGCAGGCAATGACCAGGTCCATATTCGGATTACAGGTCAATCAGGACAGAGAGCAGGATCTCTTGGTACTGCAAATACCAGGATTGAAGTCATGGGACCGGCATCGGATGATATTGGCTGGCTCAATGCCGGCAGCGAAATTATTGTCCACGGCAATGCCTCCAATGGTGTAATGAACGGTGCTGCCCAGGGTAAAGTTTTTATTGGTGGTTCCATTGGTGCCCGGGGCATGACAATGACAAAAAGAAACCCGAGATTTGAACCGCCGGAACTCTGGGTACTGGGAACAGCAGGGGATTATTTCGGAGAATTCATGGCCGGCGGCATAGCCGTTATTTGCGGCCACGATACAGACCCGCAGGATCAAATCCTGGGGTATAGGCCCCTTGTTGGAATGGTGGGTGGTAAAGTCTTTGCCAGGGGCAGTGTAAAAGGATTCTCACAAAAAGATGCCAGGCTGTCACCCCTGGATGATAAAGAATGGAACTGGCTTCGCACCCATCTGGGTATTTTCCTGGAAAACATAAATAAAAAAGATCTGTTAACATCCTTTTCAAACCGTTCCCAATGGCAGCTGGTTAAAGCAAAATCTCCCCGGGAAAAGGCCGATGGCCCTGAACGACCCAGTATGTCCTGGTTCAGGGAACAGGTCTGGGACAAGGAACTTGGCAAAGGAGGTCTTATAGGCGATCTCCAGGAAACAAAAAAAGGTACAATTCCTTTAATTACAAAAGGCGATTTGAGAAGATACATTCCAGTGTGGGAACAAGGACGATATATGGCGCCTTGCCAGGCAGCCTGTCCCACGGGTATACCTGTTCAGGAACGATGGAATATGGTAAGACTTGATAATATTGATGAGGCCATCAGCATGGGTCTTGAATATACTCCATTCCCGTCAATAGTCTGCGGATATCTTTGCCCCAGCCCCTGTATGGCTTCGTGCACCAGGAACCAAAATTATTATTCACCCATTGATGTAAGACTTTTGGGTAAAGCCGGGGAAAACGTAAAACTGCCTAAACCCTCTAAAAAGAGTAAAAAGAAAATTGCCATTATCGGTGCCGGACCCGGAGGCATTTCTGCTGCCTGGCATTTAACTTTAAAAGGGCACACACCCACATTGTTTGATACTGGTGATACCCTTGGCGGGAAAATTTCTTCTGTTATTCCCGGATCAAGAATTCCGAAAGAGACCCTTGAGGCAGAGCTTAATCGTGTAAAAAAAATGATTCCAGATATAAAATTAAACCAGGCAATTAACAGTGGGGAATTTTTAAAAATCAAAAATGATTATGATTTTACCATTGTTGCGGTTGGATCAAAAAGGCCAAGATCCCTGCCTGTTCCAGGCATAGAAAAAGCTGTTTTTGCCAATGATTTTCTTGAAAAATCAAAAAAAGACAAAATCTTCCCCGGGAAAAGAGTCGTCATCATCGGTGCTGGAAATGTTGGATGTGATGTTGCCACAGAAGCCCATCGTCTGGGTGCCAAAGAGATTACCATGATTGATGTCCAGGAACCAGCAGCCTTTGGCAGAGAAAAAGAGGATGCCCAGGCAATTGGTGCTAGTTTCAGATGGCCCTGCTTTACAAAAGAAATTACAAAAAAAGGCGTGGTGCTTCAAGATGGTGAAGTTTTAGAAGCTGATACCATAGTGATCTCCATCGGGGATATCCCTGATCTTGATTTCCTTGATGAAAAAATTACCATTGAAAAGGGATTTATCGCTGTGGATAAATTCAACCAGACCTCAGGCCCAGGGGTTTTCGCCATTGGAGATGTTGTTGGCCCAGGGCTTATTACAGATGCCATTGGGGCAGGAAGAAGGGCAGCCCTGAGCATCGACCAGATCATTGCAGGCAAAAACCCTGATTATGGAGAGATTTTACCACCGATTGATAAGCAGCGGATCAGCCTTGAATATTATAATCCCAGAAATGATGCTGACAATCTGATTGACTGTGGTGCGGATTGCGCTTCATGCGGCCAATGCAGGGATTGTGGCATCTGTGTGGCAGTCTGTCCTGAAGGTGCCATAAAAAGAGTTGAAATTAACAAAGAGACGTTTGAATATAAGGTAGACCCGGATTTTTGTATTGGCTGCGGATTCTGCAAAGGGGCCTGTCCTTGTGGAATATGGGACTTAATTCCCAACACAGCCCTATAGAAAATTAACTTATTTAGGAAATTTATTATTTTTCCTATTGACGATGAAGTATGATATTTGATTAATATAAGGGGATTATGGATAAACAGGATCAGACATATGACGGCTATATAAAAGCATTGACCGACATCAGCCGGGCAATCACTTCAGATCTTTTTATTGAAGATCTGTTAAAATTGATTGTCATGGTGACGGCCAAGGTTACAGGTGTTGAGATCTGTTCTTTATGGATTGTCAATGAAGAGGAAAAACCACCTAAAATACAACTTAAGGCGACCCAGTCCATTTCGCCGGATTATATCAAAGACCGGGCGCTTAATCTGGACGAAGGTGTTGTAGGGTTTGTGGTAACCCATAAAAAACCTTTGATTCTAAAAGATGTGTTAGAATCAGATCTGTTCAAGGAAAAAGAGATGGCCAGAAAACTGGGCCTTGTTTCCATGGTCGGTATTCCTTTAATAACCAAAGAAGAAAAAGTTATTGGGGTGTTAAACTGTTTTACAGCCACGCCCCACGACTTTTCCGATACAGAAGTCAATCTTTTAAGAGCTGTTGCCAATCAGTCTGCCGTAGCTATCGTTAATACAGAACTTATGGTAAAAACCAAGGTGATCCAGGAGGAATTGGAAGCCCGGAAAAAGATAGAACAGGCCAAGGAAGTTCTCATGAATAAACGTCAAATGACCGGTGCTGAAGCCTATGGCTGGATACGGAAAAGAAGCATGGATTCGAGAAAATCTATTCGTGAAGTGGCAGAAGCAGTGATTCTATCCAATGAGATTTTTAATGACGAATGATCCTGCCATTGGCATCTTTCTTACCAAAACCCCCAATGGCCGGTAAAATACACATATAAGGCCAGGGCTAAATTTGTTGTCCCATGTGCGACCATGCAGGATATCAGGTCTTTTCTTATGATCCATAAAATGGATATCAATATGCTGTAAGCCGCAGCTGCCGGCCACTCAACCAGCAGGTGCCCTGCTGTAAATACAATGGTTGAAATCCCAATGGCCATTATGCTCCATGCTCCTGGCTTGACGTCATTGATACTATTATTGTCCAGGGTCTCATTTAGAGGTGAAGCAATGATATTATTTTTCCTGTTGAGATTCCATTGAAACGCCACTCGGAATATATATCCCCGGATAAAAAATTCCTCAAAAACAGGGACAATCAATGCGGCTGAAAATAATCTGAGGAAAAACCCTGAATTGGTCCAGGGTTTACCGGTAACCTCTATGAAAGGGGCCATCAAAAGACACCAGATTGCAAAACCGGCAATACCGAAAACAATCCCGTAAAAGATTGAACCTGATATTTTTTTTGGGCCGGTGGTGGGGGCATACCATTTCCAGGCCCAGTATAAAAGAAAAGGGACAATGATGATTTTTAAGATATAATGGATCTCAATAGGAATTCTGTCCTGACCTAATGAAG
>Ga0208648_1001274_pt1 | contig 21207 bp, 21 predicted proteins | sample AntAceMetag02UKL_FD_184772 | JGI IMG/M metagenome (GOLD analysis project Ga0208648, IMG submission 184772) | Saline lake microbial communities from Ace Lake, Antarctica - Antarctic Ace Lake Metagenome 02UKL (SPAdes) (version 2) | ecosystem: Environmental > Aquatic > Non-marine Saline and...
GGCAGTTTGAAGTCAGAGCCGAGGTTCAAGACGGTCGTCTGGCGAGGACCGCGTTCTGTTCGAACAGAATCGACCAGTTTGTAGGTGCGATATTTCCTGTGGTTTTTCTTGTTCTTGTGCTCAACGGCGCGAATAAACATGAATACTTAATTACAAGAAAAATCGCACGCTGTCAAGACATGTAACTACGATTTTGGCACTACACTTGCCTTTTCGGGCGCCTTTGTGGACATAAGTACCTGAAATTACTAGCCGGCAGTTTTGGAAATGGCCCATTTTCCAAGGTTCAGCCTGAAATAGTCACGAATTTCGGCTAAGAAAAAGTGACGGACCCCAGACAATAGGCCGGCCGATTTCAAACACTCAGGCATACATAATCGATCAGCAGAGGCAGCTGGTTCCCATCGGCGTTATTGGAGAGCTTTTTCTTGGCGGCGATGGACTTGCCAGGGGCTATCTCCACCGTCCCGACCTGACGGCTGAGAAGTTTATCACCAATCCGTTTAAAGATAGTTATAGCCCCCGTTTGTACGCAACTGGAGACCTGGTGCGCTACCTTCCCGATGGCAACCTGGTGTATATGGGACGAATTGACCATCAGGTTAAGATTCGCGGGTTTCGGATTGAACTGGGTGAAATCGAGGCTGTGCTAACTAATCATCCCTTCGTAAAAGATCAGGTAGTAGTCGCACATGAACTCAAGCCCGGCGACCATCGGATTATTGCCTATATTGTTCCCAAAAACAAGGATATCTCAATTGCCGAATTGCGCAATTATCTTGCTGAAAAAATTCCCAATTATATGATTCCTTCAAACTTTGTAGAACTTGATGCCCTGCCGCTTATGCCCAACGGGAAAGTGGATCGAAAAGCTTTGCCGGGACTCGAGCAAGCGGATGTAATTGCCGTCGAAAATTATACGGCGCCTCGTACCGAAGAAGAAGCGATGCTGGCAACCATATGGAGTGATTTGCTCAAAATCGATAAAGTAGGCGTTCACGATAATTTCTTTGAAATCGGAGGGCATTCCCTGCTTGCCTTACGCCTGTTTTCAAAAATCAGGGGAGCAATGGGGATGAACCTGCCTCTGGCGACACTGTTTCAGGTGCCGACCATTGCACAATTGGCCGAGATTCTGCCCGAAAAGGATTGGACCCCTCCATTCTCTTCGCTCGTGTCTATACAACCCAACGGAGCCAGGCCACGACTTTTTCTTATGCATAGTCATGGAGGCAACGTCCTGGAATACTATCCACTTGCAAGCCTTCTCGGTGATGACCAGCCGGTGTATGCCCTTCAGGCACAGGGCCTGGACGGGAACATTCCAAAAAACAATACTTTAGAAGACATGGCTTCCCATTACATCAAAGAAATGAAGACCATTCAGCCAAAAGGGCCATATTCTCTGGCTGGTTTCTGTTTCGGAGGTGTTATGGCGATGGAGGTGGCGCAGCAACTGAAAAGCGCTGGTGAGGAAATTGCCTTCCTTGGAATGATTAATACACCAAGGCCCGGATATTCAATGTTTCCGCCTGGGATAAATCTCTTGAAGCGGATAATCTGTAGGGTGGGATACCGAATCAGTCTCGAGAAGTCAAATCTTTCTGGACTCAGCCTAAAGGCTAAGATGGCACACGCTTATGAAAGAATCATCAGGGCCAAAGACATCGTCATGGCTAAAATGGAGATGAAGGCCGAAAGCCTTCTGTCCATAATAGGCATAACACTCAAACAACATTCTATGGCCTATATCCTGGAAGTAATTTCCGTTGCAAATGAGAAGGCTTACACCGACTACGTGTCAAGACATTACGACGGCGCGGTTGTCATGTTTCTTGCCGCAAATCGACTTAAAGGACTTCCATACGAGCCATCTTTAGGCTGGAGAGACCTGATCAAAGGGGATCTATCTATACACGAAACCCCCGGCTATCAGCAAAATATCCTCAAAGAACCCAACGTACGGGCTCTTGCTGCAGAGTTGAAGAAGCACCTATGATCGACTTGTGTAGATAAATCGGGTATACTTGAGATCGTTCTGCTGTTCTTCGTATTCAAATCAAGTCAGTGGGCTATGATTCTTTTTCGCAAAAGGAGTGAAGAGGAAGAATCAGAATGAAACACGTTATTTTGCTCAAACAGGAACAACAGCTGTCGGACTGGGACGTTTTTGTTGAAAAACACCCCCTTGGCCTTATCTATCGCCTTTCTGGATCGAAAAGGGCTTTGAAAAAATGCTTCCAGCATATTAAGGGCCATTTTTTTGCGCTTTGGGACAACAATTCAAAGGAAATTGTGGCTGGAATCCCCATTTATTTTGTAAAGAGCTTGGTTACTCACAACCGTTCAGTGAGTTCACTGTTTGCAACCTTTATCTGTACCTTGTCTCCAGAAAGGACGATTTGATAAAAGCAGGAGGTGAGCGCGTAAGACCCAAAGAGATCGAAAATACGCTCCAAGAGTTGAGCGGTATTGGACAGGTTGTAGCGATTGGTATCCCGTATGAGATTCTTGGACAGGCATCAAGGTTTTCATTGTGACCAATGGTAAAAGCAGTCTGGCTGAAGACGCTGTTTTGTGGCACTGTAAAGAAAATCCTGGGCCGTTCATGACCCCAAAGCATGTTGAATTTCGAGCTTCTCTGCCTAAATTGCCCAACGGAAAAATCGACAAGAAAAGACTTGTCTGCAGAACAGAAACCGGGTAGCGCCTTTTTATCTAACAACGAAATGCGCAGCTAAGTCAAGTACCTCCGGCACAGCCGGAGGCTTGAAATACGTGAACCGCTCAAAGCGGTTTAAAAACCATGGGCCACCTAAAAGGTGGCGGCAATCTACCTGAATAAATTCATCTGATCGATTCTTCGATCTTCTCTTTCTTGTTCCTTGTTATATTTGCGTATTACCTCTTCGTCTCTGCCTACGGTTGAGACATGGTATCCTCTGGCCCAAAAATGTTGCCCGGTAAAATTCTTCTTTCGTCCGGAGTATTGCCTTGCAATGTGGATGGCACTTTTGCCTTTGATGAAGCCAACCACTTGGGAAACCGCATATTTGGGTGGAATGGAAATCAACATGTGTGCATGGTCCGACATGAGATTCCCTTCCAATATTTCACATTCTCGCCTCTGTGCCAGATCTCTTAACACCTCACCCAAATACTTTCGAAGATCACCATAGAGTGCCTTTTTGCGATATTTGGGAATCCATATTAGATGGTATTTGCATTCCCACTTTGTATGGCTTAGACTCTGTTCATTATTCATTTTAAAGCCTCCCTTTCTGTGAATTTTGAGCGGTTCACTTTCAGAGGGGCTTTCACATAATCCCGGAAATGTCAAACTTTGGGAGTCCTCCGGCACAGCCGAAGGTTTACCTTGGGTTAATTAATCTCTATGTCCCGTCGAAACAAAGGATTAATCACGGATATCTCTTAGATTTGATTAGAGGTACCTATAACTATGCAAGAACAGCCAAATGAAAGTTGAAGCAAGTATACCATAGATGGTGAGTATTTTCAAGGAGATCCAGGAACAACCCGAGAGAATCTTTGATATGCTCCGTGTAGAGATCAAAGAGACCATTGGTCTGTTCCTGTCCAAGCTGATGGAAACTGAGCTCCCCCATTTTCTCCATGGAAATGGTATGGATATGGTCAAGGAGACGTTAATCATTGCATGAGTACCCGCAGCCTTTCAATGATTTAAAAAAGATTATTAGGCCTTAAGATATTCCCTATACAAATAAGTAATGCCAACAAAGAGCTAAACAAACCCATTAAGCTGGTTAGGCGATGATTTCCGATAATAAAAAAGCAGCCCTTCACAGTAAAGCAAAAAAAATCTGGATTGATTTAGACAATTCACCCCACGTATTGTTCTTTAATCCAATAATTAAAGTGCTGAAAAAGAAGGGTTACAAGGTAGTCGTCACTGCTAGAGACTTCGGACAAGTGATTGATCTGACAGAATTATTTCACCTACAGCACAGAGTAATAGGCCGGCACTATGGGAAAAGCAAGATAATGAAGTCCATTGGGCTTTTGATCCGGTCTTTGCAAATGCTCTCATTCATAGTTAGGGAAAGACCAGATTTGGCGTTTTCTCACGGTTCGCGGTCACAATTACTCATTGCAACAATCATGGGTATACCAACAGTTGTGGCATCCGACTATGAGTATGCAAAAGGCATCCCCTTCTTTCGTCCCGCCTTGAGCTTGGTGCCGGAGCTTCTTATTAAGAAACTCAAGATGCAGGGCCTAAAGAACGTTACCGGTTACCCTGGGATCAAAGAGGACGTCTATATCCATGGTTTTGATCCGGATCCCACGACGGTTGCTCACTTAGGGGTTAACGATAATAAAATTATTGTTACGATCCGTCCACCTGCTACAGTTGCTCACTACCACTCACGAAAAAGTGACATTCTTTTTGAAAAGATCATGAACTACCTCATTTCCAAGGAATCTACGCAAATGGTTATGTTGCCGCGAACACATGAACAGAAAATAGCAATTGAAAACAGGTGGCCTCAAGCCTTCAATAACGGAAAAATTACAGTTCCTATCAAAGTCTTGTACGGGCTAAGCATCATTTGGTTTTCCGACCTCGTGATAAGTGGGGGGGGCACCATGATCAGGGAGGCTGCAGCCCTAAGTGTGCCGGCGTTTAGTATCTTCGGAGGAAAAATAGGAGCGGTGGACCAGTTTCTGGAAGCCTCTGGACGTCTCATTGTTTTGAGAAGCCCGTCGGATATTCATTCCAAGCTGATTCTGACTCACAGAGAGCGTCCGGACGCCCTTGCTCATACAAGCAATCGTGTGCTCCTTCACATCATTCTGGAGATTGAGCGTTTACTCGAATAATGACAAAACAGAGCCTATCCAAGGAAGTGTTTTTCAAAGAGGGGAAATCGCATTTTATTTATCACACTTGTGTAATTTTCACCATGTTCGGATTATGCTGTGCCTTATGCAGCGTTGAGAGATACCATGCTTGACTGTACCCTACAGACTGAAACAGACTTTAAGGCGCTTCGAGGTCAGCTTATCGGCCTGGCGGCCCGCGGGCTTGAGGACATGTTTGATTTTGAAAAGGGTCTTTTTTGCTTCCGCGCCAAGCCTATCCGGCATGGTACGGTGAAAGAAGGTTTATCACTCCGGTATACACTTATCTCTCTCCTGGGACTTCATAGACTGGAGAATGGGGGCAGGACTTCGGCTTTCGATGTCCAGTCTGCCTTCAATACCCTTCTCAAGCGCTCTTACAGCATAGACAAAATCGGCGATCTGGGTTTGTTGATTTGGCTTTGCGCTCTGGTATCGCCCGAACAGCTAACCAAGATATGTTCTGCATTTGATCTTGAAAGATCCCTTACGCGATTCCAAGATGCTCGCTTGGGATTAACCACGGAGCTTTCATGGTTTCTAACCGGACTTTGCTATTCCGTGCTTGCCGCCGGAGATATCAAAGGGGATGTTAATGCCTTGATTAGATATACCTACCGCTTAATACGCGATAATTATGCGGGCCAGGGAATTTTTCGCCACTCGAAGAGAAACTCTTTCCAGGGTATGATTCGATCCCGAATCGGCTGTTTTGCCGACCAGGTATATCCTATCTTCGGGTTTACCGCACTCGCAGAAGCCCATGGTGTCAAAGAGGCATATGATATTGCCCTAGGCTGCGCCAAAACCCTGGCCAGGCTTCAAGGGCCGCTGGGTCAATGGTGGTGGCATTATGATGCACTCACGGGTAAGGTGTTGGGCAAATACCCTGTTTTTTCCGTGCACCAGGATGCCATGGCGCCAATGGCCCTCCTTGCCATAGGCGATACCTCTGGCGTGGATTTTATGCCGCCTGTTTTGAAAGGTATGAAATGGCTCTTGGGGAGCAATGAACTGGGTCACCGGATGATAGATTCTTCCCGAAATATCATTTTTAGAAGCTTGTTTACGGGAAGAATCACAAAATACTCTAATGGAATTCGTTCCTTGCTCAGACTCAATCCAGCCCAAACGATTTATTCAGATTTGCAGATCAACCACGAGTGCCGCCCTTACCATCTCGGGTGGATATTGTACGCTCTTGCAGGCAAAGATAATGACTTTTTTTAGTTCTCCGGCATGCTTTAGGTCGCTACTAACGCAACAGAAGCCGGGAAAGTGAAGCATATCATGACCGAAAAAAAATATGTGCTTCTAACAGCAGCAAGAAATGAAGAGCGCCATATTGAGAGGACGATCAACTCGGTCATTTCCCAGACCATACTGCCTCGCAAGTGGGTGATAGCGAGCGACGGTTCAACTGATCGAACCGATCAAATTGTGGGAAAGTATCAAACAAAATGCAACTTTATTGAACTGGTAAGAGCGTCAGCTGATCCAAAGAGGAATTTTGGATCAAAGGCACGAGCCATCCGTTTTGCCTATAAACGCCTAGGAGGCCTAAATTATCAATTCATCGGCAATCTGGATGCCGACATTACGTTTGGTCCCTCGTACTACGAAGAAGTCATGGAAAAATTTGATCATAATACCAAGCTGGGGATAGCAGGTGGGATCCGTTATGATTATTACAAAGGCAAATTTGAGCTGGCCTACAATAGTCCGAACAGCGTGGGAGGACCGGCCCAATTTTTTCATCGCGATTGCTTTGAAGCGGTGGGAGGTTATGTTTCCCTCAAGGATGGGGGGATTGATGCAGTCGCTGAGATTACAGCCCGCATGCATGGGTGGGAGGTCCGAACCTTTGAAAACATTGAGATATTCCATCATAGGGCAACCGGTACGGCTGCCGAAAGGTTTTTCCGCTCCAATTTTCGTTACGGGCTCAAGTTCTATTCAATCGGCTATCATCCCCTGTTTTTTATGTTAATGTCTCTACACAGGGCGATTCGTAACCCCGTCCTGCCGGGCGGTATTATCTGGATATTGGGTTATTTGTGGGCGGCTGCCAATAGATATGAACGACCCGTATCCATTGATTTCGTGAAATATTTAAGATTAGAACAAATGACAAGAATTCGGTCGGCCATCTTTGGGCGAGCGTCCGCCGAATAATATCTCAAATTGTCGGCGCATCGCGTTCTTCTCGCCTTCTCGGTTCCAACGCTAAGAGACAAATACAAAATAGAAACCTGCCCCATCACAACGGAATTCCAAAGAAAAAACCCCTCATTCAGGGCTGTTGCGAACTTGTCTTGTGTCCGACGGTGAGGAAATCCGGCACATCACCTTTTTCACTCTGAACCCTGAGCATGACTTTTTTCATGGGAGTCATTACCAAAAAAACAGGGACATTTCAAATTGCTTCTGCTAATGCTAAAGTGCGACACTTTCTAACAGATGTCGAGAGCCAGGAAACCGAGAAACTTGAGTTGGAGACGGGCCAAAAGGTGACGGTGTTCCCCATCATGTGCGGCCACAAGTTTGCGGCGATCACACTCTCTCAGGTCATCGAATACTATTCGACTGCGTTTGATTTACATGACGAATTCACATTCAACGATTTTAACGGAGACTAAGGCATGCTAAATGGAAAGAACATCCTGATTACGGGCGGCACCGGATCTTTTGGGAAAAAGTTTACTCAATTTGTTTTAGATAGGTATAAACCGGAAAAGCTTATTATTTTCAGCCGAGATGAGCTGAAGCAATTTGAAATGCAACAGAGATGGAATATGAAGGGTTATCCCTGTATCCGCTATTTTCTGGGAGATGTGCGGGATAAAGAGCGATTAATGGGCGCGTTTTCAGGGGTTCACTATGTAATCCATGCCGCTGCCTTAAAACAGGTCCCTGCGGCCGAATACAATCCCCAGGAATGCATCAAGACGAATGTTCTTGGTGCCATGAATATTATCGATGCAGCCCTTCATTGCAGGGTCGAGAAGGTCATTGCCCTCTCCACAGACAAGGCCTGCAATCCTATTAACCTTTATGGCGCTACAAAGCTCTGTTCGGACAAGCTTTTCGTTGCGGCCAGCGCGTACGGGGAATACAACGGAACGAAATTCAGCGTGGTACGCTATGGAAATGTGGTAGGGAGCCGGGGGTCTGTAGTCCCTTTCTTCAAAGAACGTGCGCAGACTGGTAAACTTCCAATCACAGACGCACGAATGACCAGATTCTGGATTACTCTTGCTCAAGGTGCTGATTTTGTTCTTAAGTGCCTTGAAATAGGACAAGGCGGCGAAATCTTTGTGCCTAAGATCCCTTCCATGAAGATCAGGAATCTCGCAGAGGCCATTTGCCCTACATGTGAGCAGGAAACGGTCGGCATACGACCGGGAGAAAAAATCCACGAGATGCTCATCAGTGAAGATGAAGCTCGAAACACGGTGGAATTTGAGGAGTGTTTTGTTGTGCAGCCCCATTTGAAACGACGCAAGGAACTTCTCGACATCAAAGGCAATGGAACGCTGTGTCCGGAAGGATTCCTTTATACCTCGGACAAAAACCCGGTTTTCATGGCTGTTGATGATCTCAATCAAATGCTGTTGGAAATCGAGGATGATTTTAGTATTGAAAGATTCAGGTGGTCCATGAAGGACATTCCGGTATGAGTCTTTCAGTATAATCTGTGGGTAACGATATTGGATCCTCACATATTGATAACCGGCGTCAGTGGGCTTCTTGGAAGCAATCTGGCCTGGCATTTTAAAGAACTGCGTAGGGTGGCCGGGGCTTACTGCACCCATTCCGTGGCGATTCCGGGTGTTGAAACCTTTGGAATCAATCTGCTCAACTACCCTGAAACAAGGGCACTGCTTTTAAAACTGCGTCCTGAAGTGGTTATTCACTGTGCATCCAGAACCGACGTTGATCGGATAGAAGAGGAAGAAGAAGGGGGATGGCAGGCCAATGTGCTAGCCACGCGCGTCTTGCTTGATGCCCTTCGAGACCTCGGTGCAAAATTTGTCCATATCTCCACAGATTCGGTTTACTCTGGATTGGAAGGGCCCTACGATGAAGGCATGGAAACCGCTCCATGCAATTGGTACGGAAAAACCAAGCTTGATAGCGAAACATTGGTGTCCCAAAGGTCCGGATCTCTTATCTTACGGACCAATCTCTATGGCTGGAATATTCAAAACAAGAAGAGCCTGGCGGAATGGTTCCTGGATCGACTTCAAACCGGTCAGCCTACCATGGGTTTTTCAGATGCACAGTTTTCTTCCATATATACGTTTCTTCTGGCGGAAATCATCGAAAAATGTTTGAAGCGAAACCTCATCGGTATTTACAATTGCGCATGCCGGGATTCGTGGTCTAAGTATGAATTCGGGCGGAACATTGCTGCAGTTTTCGGATTGGACCCAGAGAAGGTTTTGCCCGCAAGCCTCGATGACGTGGACTTAAAGGCGAAACGCGGAAAGGACCTTCGACTCGATGTCACCCGATTGGAAAACAGACTTGGTGAAAGATTGCCCACAATGTCCGATAGTATAGGGAGGCTGCACCAAGACTGGGAAACAGGTATTCCAAGGGAGATCAAGAAAGGCGGAGGTGGAGAAATAAGTGCAAGATGATCAGATGACTCATCTGAAGCCTAAATGAAGCTAAGCTCCCTGCTCCTTGCACCGGAAATCCGTCTGCCAGAACTGGCGGTTAAACTAATGGCAATAGAATCTATCGGTAAACTCTTGTTTGATGGCCATCTTTCTGTGAATCCAACGGTCCTTTCAGAAATTCCAGGAAATTTAATAAGAGGCCTATTGTCGGCGCATATGAGAAAACGGCCTTGCGAATCGGAAATGCCATAATGGGTTTTGCCAGGATGTTGCGGTTTTCTCTTTCACTCCCATTTTAAAGTTTTCTTAATTCCCCCCCGTCGTCTATCTCGCGGAAGAGACGGTGTTTGAAGAGTCCCGCTTGTATTCCTCTTCACTGGTATTTTTTGGATGCATGTGCCGTAATGAGCAATAAACTAAAAGGATTTGCAAAAGATTCGGTCGTTTATGGAGCAGGAGAAGCGGTTAGCAAGATTGGAAGCATAATCCTTGTTCCTATTCTCTCAAGATTATTTCTGCCCGGCGACTATGGAATCATTGATCTTCTTTCTCTTTCCTATGGGTTTGTTCGTGAGGCTATAAGCTTAAATATGTATACGGGCCTTCAGAAGTTTTTCTACCTGAAAGAGGGAGAAGACAGGAAGAACCTTCTGAGTTCCGTTTTCTTCTTTCGATTTCTCCTTTCGAGCCTCTGTGCCGTCATAATCATCGTTTTTTCGAGCCACATAAACATTCTTGCCTTTGGCGGCACGGATTACTCGGCCGCAATTATCTTGTTAGCTATTCTCCTGCCGTTCGACGATGTCTTTATCGGTCTCATGCTTCTCTTACGCTTAAAAAGAAGTGCCGTAGTTTTTTCCATTTTCAGTGTGATTCAAGTGATTATTCTGCCGATATGCACTTATGTGTGCGTTGTCCACCTTCATTTTGGGATAGTGGGTGTCTTTCTTGCCAAGCTAATAAGCACATTGATCACTATTTTGCCTATGTTTCTGATTCAACGCCGTGAGTTTTCCCAAAATATAATTAGTAAGTACGCGATTGATGTGACAAAGTTTTCAGTACCGGGACTCCCTGGCGCTATTATCATGGATATTATGAACATTATACCGAGATACCTTCTTGCTTTTTTTTCGACGCTAACAGCGGTAGGCATCTTCGGCATGGCAGACAGGATTGCCAATATAGTGCTTAACTTCAGATCTGCCTTCAACCTCGCCTGGAACCCGTTTGCTTTTGCAAATATGGGTAAACCGGATGAGAGATATCTATATGAAAAAGTCTTTAAGACCTTTGGTTTCATGTTGATATCTGTAGGATTGTTCACAACTCTTTTCGCTAAAGAAGCGCTTATCATTTTGACACCTCCCACATACTACAGCGCGGCTCCCTTGGTAGGAGGCCTTTCCTTTTACCACGCTGTAAGGGCACTAGATCTTGTGTTCTACACTGGATTATACTCTGTAAACAGAGTTTCCCATACATCGTTGCTTGAGGCTGTCAAGCTGTTCGCTTTTGCCGCGAGTGCGATCATACTCATTCCTAACTACGGTGCGATAGGACTTGTCGTCTCTCTTGACATAGCGATAGTAATATTCTTTATTTGTTATGCGTTTACTATAAAAAGGCATTTTCCATTTAGCTTTTCTTTGCACAGGATTTCTTTTATGCTGGCTATTGCGATCATGGGTTCCGCTTTTACGATGATTCATCTGGTTAGTGACAAAATCAACCTGGATATCCTATTTCTCAAGAGCATTTTTATGGCGATTTATGTTATTATCGGCTATTTTATTATTTTCACCAGAAATGAAAGAATCAGCGTCCAAAACAAGATAAGGACCTTTTGGCTGTCACAATCATAGGGAAATGGCAGTAAGAACATTCCTCTCCTGAAAACAATTGATATAAACTCCACACCGTCTTCCCGGAAAGAACATATGAAAAAGCTTCTCCTTTATCTAGTTTTCTTCTTAGCTTCAGCAGGATTGACATTTGTTATATTCAATTTCTATCAATCCGCCAGTGACAAGTTTATGATAAAGGGTGTTACATTTTTAATATTGATAGCCGTTTACGTGCTTATCTCGTTCTTCACAAAGGTGGATTACCTCATTTATTCTCTTGTTTTTCTGTCCTTTTTTACAATACCCATGACTTCGCTTTATACCTCCTCAACCAATTTACTGATACTTACCGCGGCGTTTATTTGTTTTGTCCGTTCTGTCATATCAGGCAGAAACGTCATTTCGTTCCATTTAATCCGCCAAAATAGCGCAACCCTGCCTCTTATCTTTATTGTCGTTTCCTATACCATTTCCCTGACATTCGTTGAAAAAGGCTGGGGCAGCCAGTTTAAAATGTATCAAAGTCTGATTTGCGCCACGATCTTTTCTTTGATGGTACTTGGGGTAATAAAAGAGAAGGATCAAATCAAAACATTGAACAAGATATTGCTGAGCGTCTTGGTGCTGAACCTCATTTTTTCATTTGTATTATTGTCTTACCCTCAAATTGATCAAATTAGGGCGAATTTTTTGTCTTTTTCTATCCTTTCAGGTGAAGAAGCTTCGCGAAGCCAAGGGTTGTCATTTCGGGGGGAAGCTTATGGCGAATTCCTCATGATCTGTGGCCTGTGGCTCTTTGCCATGCTATCCAGCGGTCAAATTAAAAAAGGAAGAACCCTTTTGTGGCTGATATTCTTTTGCTGTGTAATCGTTTTGATATTGACCCGGTTACGAGGAGCGAATGCACTTCTTATGGTGGGCATCTTGGCCTTCTTATTGTTTTCAAAATCAATCCCATTACCAAATAAAATGGTATCCATTCTTGTCGTCATAACTGCGTCCGTTCTTATTCTCTTTGTTTTGAGCACGTACACAACTAACATTACTCTTTTGGATCGTTTTTATTACTTTGCAGATGCAGAGCGAAGAATTGGCTATATTCCCTCAAATAGGTATTTCACTTGGGTCCCTGGCATACGGTTTGCGAAGCAACATGATTTTATGGGCGTTGGTCCATCCTTTGAACCATATATCGCGGATGTTCTGTGGGATGATGTTGTCGCCGACAACGCAAGCGGCGATGTCACGGTATGGCCCCATAACCTGTCTATTCTAATATTATGCACTGTTGGAATTTGCGGCCTAGGCAGCTACCTTTTCTTATTATTTAGAATAATTCGGCTTAGAAAAGTATTCAGTAGGCTGGAACCTTATATGAAACAATGGTATTCGACTTGGCTCCTGTGTTTCATAATACTACTAATTGAGGCCCAGAAGTATGATGGCATCCTTCGACATCCTTCGTCCAGCTTCTATGGCCTGTTTCTGCTTGTTACGCTTCTTTTTACTTGTGAAAACATGCTTTTGACAGGGAGTGAGGAACAGGAAAACAGCGCCTCGGCAGGTTGAACGAAATGACAAAAGCAATAGGAATCTTGCTGCCGTTCGGTACGAAACCCCATTTTGTTGCCGGTGGCTGCCGCAGATGCACCGAGAACCTATAAGGAAAAAATTCAAAGGTAGCAAGAATGAAAATACTATTCGTTGCAAACCGCAGATGGTACGCAAACGTTGTCAAGGATCTTCGAAAAAGGAACTGTGTTCATGCCGTCTTCATTGCACCGCGATGGAAAAGAACGAACGGTGATTATCATATTCCTAAATTGTTCGGAAGGCATATCGGGTATAAAGTTTTATCATTCATCATCGTCAACTACTTGCTTCTGACGAAACGGTATGATGTCTGCGTAACCGATTGCGTTAGCGGTTTTCTGCCTCTTTTTTCACTCTTACTGAGCCATTTTCGGCTGATACCGAAAACAACTTTTGTCCACGATCTAAGGACGATTCCCGTGGACTATCCGAATCATCTTGCAAAGAAGATAGAGCACCGTTTTTTTCTTCAACTTCTTTTCGTTAACCGACTCTATGATGGGATTACCGTGATCACGGAGGAAATGAGAAAGTATATTGGACAAAGATATCTTCACCTGAATAAACCTGTGGGGATATGGGAATCCGGCACAGAGCTTAACCGATTCAAGCCTTTTCCTAAGAGCATTGAACTCAAACGCAGGCTTGGGTTCAATGACGACGATTTTATCTGCTTCAACCATGGTGATCTGACGGACAGGAGGGGCATTATTGAGCTTGTTGAATCTTTTTCGATCATAAAATCAAATGAGCCCAAGATACGTCTTCTTTTACTGGGGCAAGGAAATGCGTTAGAACAAATAATACGAGTTATTGATGACATGGGTCTAAGCAATTGTGTGAAAACACACGGATGGGTTGACCTTACGTACGTCCCAGAATTTATTTCCATAGCTGATTTATGTGTTATTCCTCTTCCCGACATCGATTGGTGGCGAGTGAGCAGCCCTGCGAAATTGATGGAATACATCGCTTCCGGGAAAAATATCCTTTTGACCGACATGGCCGCCCATACAAATGTCGTAGGGAATGAGAGTAAGTATTTCTTCCTCCCAAAAATCAATCCTGAAATTTTGGCCGAAAAGATCCTCGAGGCCTATAGCTTTTATGCTTCCGATCCGGTCTTATTTCAGGAAAGAGGGCTGACGGAAAGAAATCGATTAAGCGCTGAAATTTCATGGGAAACCCGCTCACAAGAGCTTGAGACATTTCTAATTAGGCTCATTTCTGGCCAATAGGCGAAGTGCATCTGTTCGAGTGCTTCTCGCTGCATTGGGGTTAAGCCTAATAAATGGAGAAAAATCCTAGTACTCAACGGCAGCGATTTTATTGAGGTCGCTCAATAGTGACGTAGCTTATGTTGACCATCAAAAAGGCAGCCAAAAACCTCCTATGGTTCCTTGTGCGGTATTCAGGGATTCCTCTGCTCGTAAGAGAACTCTTTGTTCGGAAAAAGGTGGCGATTATTGTTTATCATGATCCGAATCCCCAGACTTTTCGAAAACACATGGAATACCTTTCGAAAAGATATATCTTCATATCCATACGTACTTTGGCTGATGCTTTACATAAGAATGACTGGTCGAGTATTCCCCCCAAACCACTTATTGTGACGATCGACGACGGACATAAAGGGAACATTGACTTACTTCCTGTCATCAAGCGTTACCAGGTTATGCCTACTATCTATGTTTGTACGCACATCATAAACACAAATCGCCATTTCTGGTGGAAATCCGGTTACAGCGATTTTCAAGAACTGAAGCAGATCTCAAGAAATGATATGCTTCGCTTATTAAAAGAATACGCAGGTTATTCTCCTAAAAAAGAATATCCCGACCGACAGGCTTTGAATGAAGAAGAGATAAAGGTGATGTCGCCCTACGTTAATTTTCAATCGCATTCGAAATATCATCCCATATTGCCTAATTGCAGTGAAGACGAATGTTTAGAGGAAATCAGAGACTCAAGAGCCTTTTTGGAGAAACTGCTGGGGAAGCCGGTTGAGAGTTTTGCTTATCCCAACGGCGATTATGGAGAAAGGGAAATAGCCTATCTGAAACTATGCGGATATAAGACTGGAAGAATGATGGATTGGGGTTGGAATACCATTCATTCGGACCCTTTGAAACTGCGAAACATGAACCTGGACGAGGATGCTTCGATAAATAAGCTGTGTGCTCAAGTATCGGGCTGCTATCGGCTCCTTCAGATATTGGGCAGGCGCCTTGGGATACCGATCTGAATTACTAACCTCACATGTTCTGCGAAATGCCGTTTGACCCAAGCACCGAAAGAGTGAAACGTTTATGTATCAGAAAAGAAAATCAACTGCCTTGGCGTATCTGGCAAATAACTATTCCGGCCTAACGCATACCTTCATACATAACGAAGTTCGGGAACTAAGACGGCTCGGTACAGCCATCAGAACGTACTCCATTCATCGTCCTTCGAGTAAAATGATGTGCGAAGAATATCGATACGGTAATGACGATACATTTTACGTTTTTCCTTTGAATATCAGGTACTTGTTTTGTTCACATATACACTATTTCTTTAAAAACCCCTTTTCTTTTCTTAGTCTGCTATACTCTGTATTGGTCGGAGACCATCCCAAAGTATACGACCGGGTCAGGACCTTTTATCATTTTTGTGAAGCGGCCTATTTGGCACGGAAATTTGAAGAAGACGGCATTTCGCATGTTCATGTCCACTTCGCAGCGGGGACGGTTACATCTGCGCTCATTATTTCTAAGCTTACGGGAATTACCTACAGCTTTACTTCACATGGTACGGCTCTTCTTGTCGAAAGGGTTTTACTGCAAAAGAAAATATCTTCGGCGAAGTTTATTGTTGCTGTTTCCGATTATAATAAAAAGTTTATGTTGCGAATTGACCCCGAAAGTGAAAAGAAAATATTTGTCGTTCATTGCGGAATAGACCCATCTCATTTTTCGCCGACCGACAACAAGGCGAACGGTCCTTTCACAATTCTCTCAGTAGGAAGTCTCGTCCCTGCCAAAGGACATTCTTTCTTGATTGAGGCGTGCAATTCCTTGAGGAATAAAGGCTTTCGGTTTCGCTGCATTATAATCGGTGAAGGCCCCGAAAGGAAAAAATTGGAGAAACAGATTGATGACTACGGAATAGCGGACAGGGTTACGCTCAAAGGTGCTGTTGCCCATAATAAGGTTCAGGATTTTCTTAATTCTGCCGATGTGTTTCTTCTGGCAAGCCTCAGCGAGGGAATACCTGTTGCCTTGATGGAGGCAATGTCAAAGCGAATTCCGGTGGTATCTACCGCTATCACAGGTATTCCCGAACTGGTAGAGAATAATGTAAGCGGTTTTTTGATTCCTCCAAAAGACGTCGAGCAACTGTCAAAGGCAATTTCGCTGCTCATTGATGACGAAACAATACGGAAAAAACTCGGACAGAATGGAAGAAAAAAAGTTATGAAGGATTTCAATCTTGAGACAAATGTGGCGAAACTGAAATCCATATTCGACTTAGAGGTTTAGAGGTTCAATAATGGTCATTCCAGGGGCTTTTGTTGTCTCTAAAGTTCAATACCTGACCGGAAGGGTTCGCATAGAAGCCGCGGGGTCTTCGGAAACCCTGTCAACCTTGCTAAATGACATCTGGGGACACTTTTTGGAGGAGAAAAATGCTTGAGCAAGATTGGATAAAAATCCTCAGATGCCCATATTGCAAAATCGCACCGATCGTATCCGAACAGGGCGCCAATTGCGAAAGATGCGGATACTTTTTTGAACGTACAGATTCCGGGGCATTGGATATGCGTATCAATCATCCCAAGAAATATACTTTGGATTTCGATCTTTTCCCGGACGGGCGTCCGAATGACGACATCGAATTCCTGCCGCTCGTGGAAAACAGAACACCCAAGGTCGATTTCGCAGAATGCAGGGTCCCGTTTCGCCTGACAAAAGAAATCATGAGTTATTTCCCGAGAGCAAGGAACAAAGAAAGCCTGATGCTTGACCTTGGCTGTGGAGATACGGCACACAAAGAAGTCTGTGAAACGGCTGGATTCAAGTATGTCGGACTGGATTACCGATCCTCTGAGGCCAATCTCCTAGGCGATGCCCACGCGCTCCCTTTCGAAGACGCCTCCTTCGATTTTGTTTTGTCTATCGCAGTCTTGCATTATCTCCGCTACCCATTCGTGGCGATCCGAGAAATTCATAGAGTGCTGAAACCGAAAGGCTTTTTCATTGGGACGGTCGCGTTTTTGGAGCCCTTCACCGATTCCAGCTCTTATCAATATACGCATTTAGGGACTTACAGTATGCTGAAATTCGGGGGGTTTAATATATACAAGATCGCCCCCAGCGATAACTGGTCCGTTCTAACGGCCGTCGCCCGTATGGGCTTGTTTCCGAAAATGCCGCGGAAATTTGCGCATTGTATCGTATGGCCGCTGGATGTGTTGCGAAGGTGCTGGATAGGCTTGGGCTCCGCACTTCTAGGAAAGGACAAGAATATTCATATCCTCAATATGACCGGCGCTTTCACGTTTATTGCTGGAAAGGAATGAATGCATTGGCGCGATTTTAATCGATTGCGGAACTTTCCAACAAATAAGACCAAATCTGTCCTAAGGCGGTATGAGAAAGCCACGGGTCTTGATCAAGATGGCCTGTCTGCGCGGAAAAGGATGCCTGGTGCCCTGATAATATTCAAGGCGGAGCAGTATCCCCGGTTACACATCGATCCCTCCAATACTACTAGAAAACCTGCAAACCTGTCGGTGGTTTGGGGCGAGCATGATCGTGTTCAAAGGCCCCAATATCAACCGCGAACCCTATGGGTACCGAAGTACCAACCATGTCTGTTGCAAGCCCGACATCCGATCCTGCACCGATGCAAGGAGAGGTCTCTTTCAGCGTGAAGTCATGGCCATTCACGTTGTTGAATTCTGGATCAGCGGCTATGGAATGAGCATCCTGGTTCGATGCTGCCTGCCAGGAAGACAGGCTGTCATAAAGAACTTCATGATACTCAAATGCCCTGCTCATACTCGTGCCGTAATAGACGTTATTGTCGACGGTAGCCGAACAACCGGCGTCAATACGAATCAAAATATCGTTGTTGTTCCCACGTGAGATAATGTTATTCTTGATGATGTGCCCTGTGGAATTATTCATGATTGACACTATTGGGTCACCCCAGGTTGTATGCTGGTAAATCGTATTGTTATATATCTCATTATTTTTGCTGGGCAGATCGCGCCCCTCCCAGTCAGAATCCAATCCAATGCAATAGCCGCTATTATCATAGAATAAATTGTAATAGTATTTGCCGCCACTGCCGGCATAATCATCAATTCCACACCAGATGTTACTATGAAATGTGTTGTACCTAACAATCGGATTTTTTACGTCAGAAACGCCTCCGCCACTATTGAAATGGATACCGGAGCGTTTGTTGTTATGAAAAGCGGAATATTCTATCAGGGGATAATTTGAGGCATCTACATATATCCCATGCTCAACCGCAGCATGGTGAAAGCTACATCTGCGTATGACCAAGTTGTGAGATCCACCGCCGAAAAAGGCATTGTGTCTGTCGGCATATTCAAGATCTACATCTTCAACGATAATATTCACCGCTTCCCACCCAATTAGGTTGTCCTTATTGGCACGCATTAGATGCAGGTTTTTGAACGTAATGAAATCTCTGCCCACAAGGTTGTTGATGCAATGGTCTCTTGTCTTTTCGCCATCGATAATCGGCTTTTCCCCGCTTCCGTAATCTCCAAATGTGATCGGATTGCCGCTTGAACCGGAGCTGGGTACGGTTAACTGCTCTTTCCATGTTTCTCCCCTTTTGAAAAGGATGGAGTCTCCTGAGGCAAAAGAAGCGTTATTTATTTTCGAAATGGTCATCCATGCACTCGATGGTGACAGCCCATCACTATTATCATTACCGTTTGAGGCGTCCACGTAATAGGTCGCTGCCCAAGCGGATGATCCGAAGACAAAAATAGCAACTAAGGCTGCGATCACAAATTGAATAGTATACATACACTTGTTCGTATTCATCTGTTTTTCCCCCTTGCCCGAGATAAAGTTGTTACGTAATAGTCATTCGATTTCCATGGAAGTCGATATAGAAACCTTCTGTTTGGGGATCCTGCTTAAAGGGTTCCTCCAAGAAGCGGGGTCATTCAACCACCATGGCACGGTGGTATTTGTCCCCATCGCCCGTGGCTGATGAGGACTGCGTCCGCGACAAATAAGGGATTTAGTATAAAAGAGTTGTTAGTTTGACGTCGTCCACTTTGCCACTCCCACGAACAAGAAAGCCGTTTACCTCCAGGAGGGTAACACCCGGTTGGGCATCTTCAAGATCTGCCTCAAGATTCCTGGTAAATGTATGCCACTGCCCGTCCGTAGCAAGGGAACCAAGACCGTGGTGTACATATTCGCCGCTTCCCAGGTCGTTATAGTTGTCTGGCGTATAATAAATATAGCGGTGGCCAGCAGTGGTTTCCACATCCAGGTACACCACAAAATCCTCTTTGTATTTCATGCTCCATTGAACGGTGAACTGTTCCGAGTTGTGCCACGGGCTCCCATCCTCATTTCTTAAAACATACCCATTCCTGGTTCCAGCGCCCTTTAGCTGGATAACTCGACTCTGGCGCTGGTCATCAAATTTGTTTCGGATTCTCGCTCTTCTCGGGTTGTTATCGTAAACCGACCATCCATAAGTTCTGCCATCCTCGGCATCTTCATAGACAGTGGCCACGGCCAAGGTCACAATACAGGTATCCTGGGATGTCAACCCACCCTTATCGGTTACGCTGATCCGAAACGTCATGGGATCAGACTCGACTCCATCCGTTGGCGCTGTGAAGGTGGTCTTTGCTGCCGTGGGAGCCGAAAGGGTCACAGGAGATCCGCTCGTTTGGGTCCAACGGATGGAGACAATTCCGTCGTCGGGATCCCATGAGCTTGAACCATCCAGGTTCACCATTTCGCCCTCATTGACTATCTGGTCCTCGCCTGCCTGTGCAACTGGCGGGGAGTTGTCCCACAAAACATTTACCACACAAGTATCCGTGGCTCTCAAACCGCCATAATCTTCCACCGTCAGTTGGAAAGTCAGGGAGACATCGTCTGTTTCCAGATCCAGGGTCGTGAAAGTGGGTTGAATGTCCCCAGGATCAGAGAGATCCACTGAGGGGCCCCCTACCTGCTCCCACACATAGTAGGCGATTCCATCATCAGGATCCGAAGAAGCGAAAGCGCTCAGCGTAATTAGATCGCCTTCATCGACCATTTGATCTTCCCCCGCACTCGCTGTGGGAGGTAAATTGACCCAGGACACGTTTACTATACAGGTACCCTGGGAATTTAGTCCGCTATTATCGGTCACAGTGAGCAAGAAAGTAAGGGATAAACCATCAACCCCGATATCCGGAGCGGTAAAGGTTGTTGTGGAGTCGCCCGGCGCCAGGAGTTCAACTGCAGGCCCTGAGACCTGCTCCCAGGCATAGGCTACGATGTCATTGTTTGGATCGGTGGAGTTCGATCCATTCAAGGTCACCGTGATCCCTTCATCTACACTCTGATCAGGACCGGCATCTGCAACAGGGGGTGCATTCTCACCTGGCACAAGGTAGACAATCTCGTCGGAAAAATCACTTTCATTATTGTCAATATCATAGGCGGTAGCCGCAACATAGTGAACCTGATTTGGTTCAAGATTTGGAATAGTATAGCTTGTTTGATTACCCACATCAATACTATAAAGATAATTTCCGCTTTCAACCCCGTAATATATTCTGTAACCGGCAAGATCCGGTTCAGTATTGAGATCCCATTCCAATGTCATCTGGGCTGCCTGGACCCTCGGGACTAAAAACGATAAGATCAGGCTTAAACCTAAGAAAGAGAGAAAAGCAATGCGAAAGAATTGTGAAGGAATAGATTGGATTTGATAATTCATGTGTGCACCTCCGATGGTTTGTCTGCTCCGTGCGAAGCGCAGCATTCATGAGGAGGTGCTCCACTCGCCCGGTAGCCCTGCTACCGTATCCCGGTCTCGCGGGATTTAGGTCAGTGGCTTTGCGTCCCACCCTTTCGGGTGGTGTGCCTTTTTCGAACGAAAAGAAAATTTAAAATGAACTGCATTGTTGAAGTGCAATTTAGATGCCAATAAAGAGGCTGAAGATGTATGACTGGGATATCTTAACCCGGACAAGCCGGTCAAAGTGCAACTGG
>Ga0208648_1001275_pt1 | contig 21201 bp, 19 predicted proteins | sample AntAceMetag02UKL_FD_184772 | JGI IMG/M metagenome (GOLD analysis project Ga0208648, IMG submission 184772) | Saline lake microbial communities from Ace Lake, Antarctica - Antarctic Ace Lake Metagenome 02UKL (SPAdes) (version 2) | ecosystem: Environmental > Aquatic > Non-marine Saline and...
AATAACACATCGACTAGCGGTGTGCGATCTTCTTTGTTTATCTCTGGCAATTCAGGTTTAGGCGAGTTCATAGAATATATTGTAAAGCAACTTTTTAATATTTTCCCGTGGATAATGAGAAGTTACCGTTGTCTTTCAGACGAACAGATTTATCTCTCATAGTCATTATGAGAAAAGAGACTCGTAGGATGGGCAAAGGGGCTTTATCCCGTGCCCATCACTTATACCGTAAAAGATGGGCACGAAAAAGCCCTTTGCCCATCCTACGACTGATTTAGCTGTTTTTGAGCATGTCATTGTATCAAGTAGTTAATTTACAAAGTAAGAGAGAACATCAGCAACAGGGCTATTCGCCCTGTATCCCGACTTTCAGTCGCCAATCTCTCTAACCCACCTGCTTCTTTTAGCCGATGGTTGTTTAGTAGCTGATCATGTTCAGATATTAATCTCAATTCCTCCAAAGTACTCAGTTGCACAGATTGTTGGTTTTATGAAAGGCAAGAGTGCTATTTCAATAGCAAGAACCTATTTTGGAAAAAAAATTCACGGGTCAGAGTTTCTGGGCACGTAGATATTATGTGACAACAGTAGGGCGATCGGCGCGCCACATGATAGATTTAAATGATATATGCAGCGTATACTATTTATAACGATGTAGCGAGTTTGTGGGTAGGTACGAAATTCTATGGCACTATGCGCTTTATAATTGCAATGTACTTAATAAGCTATAAGCTATGCGAAATTTTATAATGAAGATTGTGCAGTGTCTGGTTTTGCTGGTGATTTTTATGGAATGGTTTTTGCCTTAGTTTCTGTGTTAAGCGTAAAAAAAATTTAGCGATGACTGATTTAACATGCTTTTCAATTCGGCTAATATTTTAGCTTACCTGAATTGGTATTTAATGTAGGATAATGCGCTACTTTATGGTATTAAGTTATCTGAGTACGTATATAATGCACAAGCAAACTCAGTGATTGTGAAATGTAGGCTCTATGAGGCTCTGCATAATACGGGAAGAGGACAGCGCGTTAATCCCCCGCATTCCATAAACTGCATGCGGGCTACTACACATGAGGCTTAGATATCCGGGGGTTGTGGGACACCAGACTAAGTTAAGCAAAGAGTCTTTTCTCCAGTGAGAGAAGCTTGGGTGGGGGGATTTTAAATACTGGTTTTTTTCCTCAACCGTTTCTCTACTCTGACAAGAGAGGGCTTAACTTCAGTGCTAGTTTGTCATAAGTTTAAGGCGATTAATTTTATGCAAGGATTAATCATGTTTTAACTGGCTCACAAGAGCTAAAAAAAGATAAAATATTTATTATGAATGGAATTTTTAACTGGCCTGTGCGTGTCTATTATGAAGATACTGATGCAGGGGGTGTGGTTTTTTATGCCAATTATTTAAAATTTTATGAACGTGCACGGACGGAAATGCTACGCGCTATGGGCTTTGAACAAGACGAGTTGATTGCAAACGAAGCGGTGATCTTTGCCGTACGTTCAGTACAGATTGAGTATTTAAAGCCTGCCAAATTTAATGAAATGTTAAATGTCAGTGCTACTTTAAGCAAGGTTAAAAGTGCCAGCTTGACTTTTGAGCAAACAATTACCCGTAATGATGAGATTTTAAACTCAGCCAGTGTTCGTATTGGCTGTCTGGATTCAGATACACTTCGGCCCAAACTAATTCCTGATGCACTTAAACAAGCAATAAGTTATGAATAACGATTTATCTATTTTTTATTTAATTTCTCAAGCTAGTCTAGTCGTTCAACTGGTGATGCTTATTTTAATATTCGCTTCGCTGATTTCATGGACCTTTATTATTTCGAAACGTAAAGAACTCAAACGAGCGGTTAGGATAACTGAAGAATTTGAATCTCAATTCTGGTCTGGCGGAGATTTAAGCCGCTTGTACACACAGCTTACTGCAACAGAAACGCAAGCAGAGGGACTGGAAAAAATCTTTATTGCAGGTTATAAAGAATTTTCGCGGATGCATAAGATCAAAGGCATACAGGCTTCTGAAAAAGTAGCCAATGCACAACGAGCCATGCGTATAGAATTGGCGCGAGAAATGGATAAATTTGATGAAAGTTTACCTTTTTTAGCAACAGTCGGGTCAACTAGCCCTTATGTGGGGTTATTTGGTACTGTATGGGGTATTATGAACTCCTTTCGCTCGCTTTCAATGGCAAAACAGGCAACTCTGGCGCAAGTTGCTCCAGGTATTGCTGAAGCTCTGATTGCAACTGCGTTTGGCTTATTTGCAGCGATTCCAGCCGTGGTTGCCTATAATAGTTTTGCTACGCGTATAGATCGTTTAACTGGGCGTTATGAATTATTTATAGATGAGTTTGTTGTCTTGTTAAACAGACAGGTGTATCCATAATGGCGGAACGTAAGCGAAGAAAACCGATGGCGGAAATTAATGTCGTGCCTTATATCGATGTGACACTGGTTTTGTTGATTATTTTTATGATTACTGCGCCTCTGATTCAATCGGGTGTAGATGTCGATTTACCCCAGGCTGATGCGAAAAATATCAGTCTGGAGGATTTGCCAAATCCGGTAATTATTACTATCACGAAAACAGGTGATTTTTTTATTGATTTAGGTAATGGTGAAGATGATGAACCAGTGACTGCGAATGAAGTATTAATACTAACTCAGGCTGTACGTAAAAATAAGCCGGCAACCCAGGTTTATATTCGCGGAGATAAAGAAGTGGAATATGGAAAAGTTGTTACAGTAATGGCTGCTTTAAAAAATGCAGGGGTACCGAATGTCGGCTTAATGACGGAAAATTTCTAAACTGTATTCTGGGAAAAAGCGACTATGGGTAAATATTTTCTTCCATTTCTAATAGCATTAACTTTACATTTGACTATTATTGCATTGTTCGTGTTCAGTATCCCTCTGGATAGCACCCCAGTCTCTGAAGTAAAAAAGGAGACCCCGGTAATTATTGAAGCCACCATATTGGATGAGAGTGTAGTCACCGCTAAAGCTGATGAATTAAAACAGCAGCAGGAGAATAAAAAGCGTCTGCAACAAAAACAACAGGATGATTTGGTTAAAAAATTAGAGCAGGAAAAACAAGATTTACAACAATTAAAAGCTAAGCGTCTAGAGGTAGAGCAAGAGGCGAAAAAACAGGCTGAACAACTTAAAATAGCTGCTCAAGAAGAACAGAAGAAACTGCAGGAGGTCAAACAAAAGCTTGCTTTAGAACAGAAAAAACAGCAGGAAATTGTTGCGCAGCGTCAGGCTGAAGAAAAAAAACGGGAAATAGAAAAACAGCGTAAAGCAGAAGCTGAGCGTATTGCAGAAGAAAAGCGTATTGTAGAAGAAAAGCGTATTGCAGAAGAAAAGCGTCAATTAGAAGCGGCAGAGAGGGAAGCAGAAAAGCAGAAGAAAGTAGCCGCTGAAAAAAGACAAAAAGCCCAGGAAGAAAAATTACGCATTGATGCGGCAAGACAAGAAGAACAAAATAGACTACTTGCAGAAAATGCTAGAATTGCTGAAAAACAAACTGCGGATGCAACAGCTTTAATAAAGCGTAAAATAACGCAAAGCTGGAATAGACCCGGTTCCGTGCCCGGTAATTTGAAATGCAAGATTAGAATTGGGTTGATTGCTAGCGGTGATGTCATGTCGGTTATTATAGTAGAGAGCAGTGGTAATGCTTTGTTTGATGATTCTGCTGAACGAGCTGTAAGAAAAGCTTCTCCATTACCTGTGCCTAGGGATCCAGATGTTTTTCAAAGGTTTAGAAGTTTTAATCTGGAGTTTGCACCGGATAAATAATATTTCTAGTGAGTGTCGCCTTTCGGGGTATAAATTAAATTAATGAGTGAACGTGATTAAATTAAGCAAAAATATAGCTGTTTTTTTAATATCCATGACTATGCTGATATATAGCCATGTCTTGCTGGCAGAATTAACTATAGAAATTACCAAAGGTGTACAAAGAGCTTATAAAATAGCAGTTGTGCCTTTTGCTACACCTCAGGGAGAGACGTTAAAGACCGATGTTGCGCATATAATTTCTCAGGACTTAGCCGGGAGTGGCTATTTTAAGGTACTTTCCAGAGGAGATATGCTGACTTACCCTACGCAGCCAGATCAGGTTAAATTTCGTAATTGGACTGCAATAGGCCAGGACTATCTGGTCATAGGTTCTATTATTAAAGAAAATAACCTTTACCATATTCAAATGAGCTTGTTTGATATTTATAAAAACGAGCAATTAAAAGGTTTACGTATTACCGTTGAAGCCTCATCATTAGATATGGCTGCACATCATTTAAGTGATGAAATCTATCAGAGCATTACCGGAATTCCTGGTATTTTTACCACGCGCATTGCCTACGTAACGAGCACATTCAATGCGCAAAATAAGGCGCAATATAAATTACAAGTGGCTGATTATAATGGCGCAAATTCGATATCAATTGCCCAGTCAAAAGAGCCTATCATGTCACCGGCCTGGTCGCCTGATGGACAAAAAATTGCCTATGTATCTTTCGAAAATAAAGTCTCTGAAATTTTTATCCAGACACTGAAAACAGGAGAGCGAAAAAGTGTTGCTAAATATAAAGGTATCAATGGATCACCCGCCTGGTCTCCTGATGGCAAGAAATTAGCCATTACCTTATCCAAAGACGGTAATTCGGATATTTATATATTAACCTTGGCTGATTTATCTTTAAGAAAATTAACCCAGTCCAGGGGGATAGATACCGAAGCTTCCTGGTCTCCTGATGGTAAACAAATCCTTTTTACTTCAGATCGTGGTGGAATGCCGCAAATATATGTTAAGCCGAGTAATGGCCAAGGAAGCGCAAAACGGCTAACCTTCGATGGCAATTATAATGCCCGTGGTGGATTTTCAGCGGATGGAAAAACGCTAGTCATGGTGCAGGGTGCACAAGGTAATTACCGAATAGCCGTATTAGATTTGACAACAGGTGTAAACACTATATTAACGGAGGGTCCTCTGGATGAATCACCTAGTTTTGCACCGAATGGTCAGGCGATTATTTATGCCCGAAGAAAGGGTAATAAAGAAATTTTATCGACCGTGACCCTCGATGGACTGACCCGAAAGGATATACAAGCCTTATCTGGTAAGGTTCGTGAGCCTGCGTGGGCGCCACGTAAGTAACATAATAAAACTGTAATAAAGTTTAATAAATTGCCTGGATTTTACAGTCTAAGATTTTTTGTAAGTATTACAAACTTTTGAACATTAATTATTTTCCATAAAGGAATAAAGATATGAAATTTAATAACACAATAATTAGCCTATTTATTATTATCATGGCTATTTTTTTATCAGGGTGTAGCACTGATGCAGTAAAAGGCAATTTATCAGATGGCTCAAGTCCTGATGATGCTAGTTCAGGTACTGAGAGTTATGTCTATAATGCCGATGGTGCGCAAGTTGCAGAACTTAATCTGGATAAAAATCTCAGTACTGCTGAACAGTTAATGCTTAGTCCAGAATTTTCTGATCCCTCAAGTCCCTTATCTAAGCGAACTATCTATTTTGAATATGATAGTAGCCAGGTATTAAATGAGTTCATTCCTGTGATTGAAGCGCATGCGCAATATTTAATGAATCACCCCAACCAAAGTATTACCCTTGAAGGTCATTCAGATGAACGCGGGACACGTGAATACAATATTGCTCTTGCTGAACAACGGGCAAAATCGGTATTTAAAATGCTGCAACTGATAGGTGTTATGAGCAATCAGGTTGATGTTGTTAGTTATGGCGAAGAAAAACCAGTCGCACTGGAACATAATAATGATTCATTTGCCCTTAACCGTCGGGTAGAAGTGGTATATAAATAATGAGTAAGTTTTATCTATTAATAGCCTTATGTATTTCTGGTTTAGCCCATGCTGAATCCAGAAAACTACCGCCCATTATTAATAACTCAACGTATACCAATGGTACTGCCCATATTGATCAGGTTTCTGTTAATCAATCTATGCTGAAGATGTTAGGCCAGGTAGAAGCTTTACAAACTGAGTTACAACAACTACGTGGCATGATTGAGCAGCAGAGCCATGAAATAAATAATCTACAACAGCGCGAGCAAAATATTTATGCAGATATGAATATGCGCCTGCAACAATTAGAGAGCGCTAGCGGAGTTTCAGTTAGCGCTGCTGTTGCTGCCAAGCCAGAGACATATACTATTCCGGTTAAGCAAAATAACGTGACTGCGCCTGCCGCCGTTAAACAAACTCAGGTTCTGCCGGTCAAAAAAGTAAAGTCCAAATCCATAGGAGATGAGAAAGTAGCATTTGATAAGGCTTTTACCAGTGTAAAAGATAGTCATTATCAGCAGGCAATTAGTGAGCTTGAACAATTTTTGCAGGATTATCCAGATGGCGTATATAGTGATAACGCTCACTTCTGGCTAGGCTCTGTATACAAGGTAGTAAATGATGTTCCGGCAGCAAAGACAAATTTTGAAGCCGTTTATACACAATATCCAAAAAGTGAGAAGGCGGGCATGGCGATGCTTAAGTTAGCGGATATTTATAGCGAAGAAAATAACACTACAAAAGCACAACAATTATATGCCCGGATTATTAGCCAGTATGCTGATAGTACAGCCGCTCATTTGGCAGAAAAAAACTTAGAGAATACAGGTCAATAAGCGTCGTGAAAAATGATTATTTACGTATTAGTGAAATTTTTTATTCACTACAAGGGGAGTCCAGATCAGTCGGTTTACCCACTGTTTTTATTCGCTTGACAGGATGCCCATTACGTTGTCAGTATTGTGATACGAGCTATGCTTTTTCTGGTGGTGAAATGCAGACTATAGACAGTATTATTGAACAAGTCGCTCAATATAATACACGCTATATTACTGTTACAGGCGGTGAGCCATTAGCACAATCAGGCTGCCTGGAATTACTCAGGCAATTAGCAGATAAAAATTATAGCGTCTCTCTGGAAACCAGTGGAGCGATTGATGTATCAAATGTTGATGCACGCATAGATAAAGTAATGGATTTGAAAACTCCGGCATCGGATGAAGAGCATCGTAATCGGTACGCTAATCTCCAATATCTGGATAGCAAAGACCAGATAAAATTTGTAATTTGCAATGCAGAAGATTATGCATGGTCTAAAGAAAAATTGGCAGAACACCAATTAACTCAAAAATGTGAAATTTTATTTTCTCCATCTTTGGGACAGCAAGATCCTACTGAATTAGCTGAATGGATTTTAGCCGATCAATTACCTGTTCGCTTTCAAGTTCAGTTACACAAATTTCTTTGGGGGGATGTGGCGGGAAAATAACATTTTTTGCAGAAACATTAATGCATAGTGAGATTAATATGAACAAACTTTATCAGTGTTTATTGTGTTACTAATCAGTAATACACCAGGTATATTGCTTGCTGAACCGGCAATTCTTTCAGCTACTGTTTATAATATAGAATATATTGCACTACCGAAAAATGCGGTGTTTGAAGCGACATCAGAAGATATCCTTTGATGGGGATTGCCTCTGTAGTCTTAGCTAGTGTGGATATTACCCCCGCAGGACACCCACCGTCTGTCTTTTCAATTGAATATAATGATAATGCGATTATAAGCTCGGATATCGCTACAATGTGCGCGAAAAATCCTTGTCGATGGCTAATTAATGTTTATAAGCGATATCATGCGTCCTGACTTAAATGGCCAGGAGGGTCATGGTGAAAAAATATCAATAAATACAGGGTAATAGTAAGCTGTATCATAAGTAAATATGCTGCTACAAATGAGTATTAAAAAATTAAGCTATCGTTATATTTAAACTATAGAAAATCGACATAGTACTTGCGTCTATAAAAGATCCAAAAAATCAATTCTCAGATGGTGTATCATTTTCATCAGAAACTATCTAAAATCAAACAATCACCTCCTAAGCTAAAAAGAACCCGTGAAAACTCAAGCCCCCGTTATAAATATAAAACCTTATGCAGATGATAAGGATGCTGCAGATATTACTACCAAGTTAGCTACGACACCAAAAAGTGATAATAAACTTGAGGGTGAACGCATTCAAAAGGTATTGGCACGAGGAGGGGTAGGCTCTCGTCGAGAGGTTGAACGCTGGATATCAGAAGGGCTTTTACAGCTTAATGGCCAGACTGCTACTCTAGGGGACCGTTTAAAAGCAGGTGATGATTTAGTTTTAAAGGGTCGCCCTTTGAAGTGGGAAAAATTTTCTGTACAACCGACTCGGGTGTTGATTTATCATAAACCAACAGGTGAAGTAGTTACTCGCAATGACCCTGAAGATCGTCCAGTAGTGTTCAAAAAGTTACCTAAGTTACTAACGGGGCGCTGGATTGCCGTTGGACGTTTGGATATCAATACCCAGGGGCTATTGTTATTTACTAACAACGGCGAATTGGCCAATCGTTTGATGCACCCTTCATCGGAAATTGATCGTGAATATGCTGTGCGTATTTTGGGTGAAGTGTCTGATGATAACCTTGCGCAATTAAAAAAAGGTGTGCAATTAGAAGATGGCCTGGCGAAATTTGATGACATACAGTTTAATGGCGGTGAGGGTGCTAATCGCTGGTATCATGTCACTGTAAAAGAAGGAAGAAACCGCCTTGTTCGTCGTTTATGGGAAGCTCTGGAATTTCAAGTTAGCCGCTTAATGCGAGTACGCTATGGCCCGGTTTTTTTACCGGATGGTCTGGGCGCGAGGCAGACATATGAATTAACACCGAAGGAGCTGGATGATTTATTAAGCTTTGTAGGTTTGCCAACGGAAAGGTTTGAACATACTGTTAAACCAAGAGCGCAAAGTAAAGCCAAGCCACAAGTGAAGGCCAGTGATAAACCCAATACTAGGCAATCTAAGTCGTCAGATGAGCGCTACAGAACAGAAAAAAAGCCCTCTTATGATAAAAACAAACGCCCTAGACGATAGGCAATATTTGTTATGCTCTGCGCCCCTGAACCTAGAATGTTAAAGTATTGGTTCTTAATTTATTGTCACTGTCCTTAAGTTAATACATTCGATGATTTTTGCTTAACCAGATGGCAATAGCGTAAAGTGTGCCCCTCCCTAAAATTACATATGTGGATTTTAAAATGACCAAATTAACGCTGGGTGAAGAAAGCTATACCTGTTTGCCTGATGAGTCGGTATTAGATACCTTGATAAGAGCTGAAATAGATATTTCATATGCTTGTAAGAAGGGTACTTGTCATAGTTGTATCGCACGTAGTGTTAATCAGTCACCTCCGGAAGCAGCGCAAAATGGCCTGAAAGCGACTCAGAAGCAACAAAATTATTTTCTTACCTGTCAATGCTATCCCGAGCAGGATATGCAGATTAAATTACCGGATCAGTCTGAAATTTTTAGTCAGGGAAAGGTAATTCTTAATGAAATGCTGAATCACAATACCTTATTATTAAAAATTGAGTGTCCGGATATACAGGAATATTTTGCTGGACAGTTTGTGAATTTACAGCGCGATGATGGTTTGATCCGAAGTTATTCCATCGCTAATGTGCCGCAGAAAGATGGTATTTTGGAGTTTCATATACGCCGGTTGACCGACGGTAAATTTAGCGAATGGTTACATGATGAAATAAGAATCGGGGATAACATCGCAGTGTCGGAACCACAGGGACATTGTTTTTATATTCCTGAACGTGCCGAGCAAGGGCTTTTATTAGTAGGCACGGGGACTGGTTTGGCGCCTTTAGCGGGTATCCTGGAAGATGCGCTAAAGCAGGGACATACAGGACCTGTAAAGCTATTTCATGGCTCTAGTACAGTTGAAGATTTATATCGAATCGATGAATTGCGTGGATTTGCTGAGAAATATGCTAATTTTTCTTATTTTCCCTGTGTATCTGGTAAACCTGTTCCCGAAGGATATGTCGCCGGGCGTGCCGATAAAATAGCTTTAGCACATATGGATGACTGGAAAGGTTGGCGAGTTTTTTTATGTGGGCATCCTGATATGGTCAGTTCAATGAAAATGGAAGCATTTATGAAAGGTGTATCTATAAAGGATATTTTTACTGATGCATTTGTTGTGGCAGCTAGTTGAATTTATTATTTTTTAAATCTCTTTGTCACGCTCTGCGTGGGAACGAGTTAGTCTAGACTTTAGTCCCATGGCATTTGGATAACCAAGTGCCATGCCCTTTAAGACTTAGTCACAATCGAATTCTTCTTCCCACGCTGTGTTCGAAAATTAGTTTAAAGATATTCGCTGTAATCATCATTCTCTTGTGTTTTTATTTATATGTCATCGCAACAACTTATTCAACAAATTTCTCAAAATCTATCCAGAACGCTTAATAAAGATAGGCAGCTAATCAAGCGACAACTTGATCGTTTACGCAATGAATTAAGAAAAGGACAAGAAGTTGAAGAAAAGTTATTTCAACTGGAACTAAAACTTAAACAATCGATACAAAAGCGTAATGCACGTTTAGCGAGCTTTCCCGTTCTGGAGTTTCCCGATTTACCTATTTCTGCTAAAAAAGATGAAATAGCTGAACTTATTAAAAATAATCAGGTGATGATACTCTGCGGTGAAACGGGTTCAGGGAAAACCACGCAATTACCTAAAATATGCTTGTCTATCGGACGTGGTGCAGCAGGCTTAATTGGCCATACTCAACCCAGGCGTATTGCCGCCCGAACTGTTGCTGACCGTATCGCCGAGGAACTTAAACAGCCTCTCGGTCAGGCGGTCGGATATAAAGTCCGTTTTCATGACCAGACGCGGGAAACGTCACTCATTAAATTAATGACCGACGGGATTTTGCTTGCAGAATCGCAAAATGATCCGTACTTAAGTCAGTATGACACGATTATTATTGATGAGGCACATGAGCGCAGTTTAAATATTGATTTCCTGTTGGGTTATATGCGCTGGTTATTACCGCGCCGACCTGATCTGAAATTAATTATTACTTCCGCAACTATTGATCCTGAACGCTTTTCCGAACATTTTTTTAATGCGCCGATTATTAATGTATCAGGGCGTACTTTCCCAGTCGAAATGCGCTATCGACCAATTGAGCAAGAAGAGGAAGAGGATGAAACGACCAGCGATGTACAGCAAGCAATTTTAGATGCAGTCGATGAATTGCAACATGATATTAGCGGCGATATTCTGATTTTTCTTAGTGGTGAGCGCGATATCCGTGAAACTCATGAATCTTTAAATAAGCATAATCAGGGACGTTTTGAAATTTTACCCCTGTATTCTAAACTCAGTGTCAGCGAACAGGAGCGAGTGTTTAAAACCAGGGCAGGCAAAAGACGAATTGTCCTGTCAACCAATGTCGCAGAAACATCACTGACCGTACCAGGTATACGTAGCGTTATCGACGTGGGTCATGCACGGATTAGTCGTTATAGTCATCGTAGTAAAATTCAGCGCCTGCCGATTGAGAAAGTTTCGCAAGCCAGTGCCAACCAAAGGGCAGGGCGTTGTGGTCGTGTTGCAGAAGGGATTTGTATCCGTTTATATTCGCATGACGACTATTTAAGCCGTCCTGAATTTACCGAACCGGAAATTAAACGCACCAGTTTATCAGCGGTTATTTTACAAATGGCATCGCTTAAATTAGGTGATATACGCGACTTTCCTTTTGTAGAGCCACCCGAAGATAAAATGATTCGTGATGGTTTAAATACCTTACAGGAAGTCAATGCGCTGGATAATTCAGGCAAACTAACGCCTATTGGCCAGAAATTAGCCAAACTCCCTGTAGACCCGAAATTAGCTCGCATGTTAATTGCTGCTGATGAAATGTCCTGTCTTAGTGAGGTAGCTATAATTGTTTCCGGTCTTAGTATTCAAGATCCGCGTGAAAAGCCAGCTGATAAAATGCAGCAAGCGGACACTAAACATGCAGAATTTATTGCAGAAGGCTCAGATTTTCTAAGTTTTATTAATATCTGGAATACCTTTGAAGAGCGCAAGAAACATTTATCCAATAATCAGTTACGTAAATGGTGTAAACAGAATTTCCTCTCTTATGTACGATTAAAAGAATGGCAGGATGTGCATGCCCAGATTTTACAAGTGATTAAGGGAGAATTAAAGTTCAAGCTGAATAGCACAGAAGCCTCATACGAAGCAGTGCATCAGGCACTATTACCGGGCTTATTATCTAATATCGGGTTCAAACATGAGCAGAATGAATATTTAGGCGCACGGAATTTAAAATTCTTTATTTTTCCGGGTTCCGGACAATATAAGTTACGACCAAAATGGATTATGGCCGCCGAACAGGTTGAAACCAGTAAAGTATATGGGCGTTGCGTGGCAAGGATTGAACCGCAATGGATAGAGCGCTCTGCCCAGCACCTTATCAAGAAAAATCATTTTGACCCGCATTGGGAGAAAAAAGCGGCACGTGGCGCCATTTTTGAACGCACTTTATTATTTGGCATCACGCTACAATCGCGACGTAAAATCCCCTACGAGCATGTAGATACCAAAGCGGCACGACAAATGTTTATTCGCCAGGCATTAGTGGAACATGATTACCAAACTAATGCGCCATTTTTTAAAGCGAATGAGAAATTATTAGAAGAAGTTGGCTATATTCAACATAAGGGTAGACGCGTAGATTTAATTGAAGATGAAGAATGGCTATATGATTTTTATGATCAGAAATTACCTGAAACAGTGGTTAATGGCATTACTTTTGATCAATGGCGTAAAACAGCGGAGCGAGAACAGCCGCGCTTATTATTTTTAACCAGGGAAGACTTAACGCGGCATGATGAAGGACATATCAGTTCCTGGGAATACCCGGATGAGAAACAAATTGGCCGCTTAACATTGCCTTTAAAGTATCGGTTTGAAATTGGTCACGCGGAAGATGGTGTCACGGTGGTTATTCCCGTACATCAACTCAATCAACTGACCGAGCAAGCCTTTGAATGGTTGGTCCCTGGTTTATTAAAAGAAAAATTAATAGCCTTAATCAAAGGTTTGCCTAAACAATTACGTAAACATTTTGTTCCTGTACCAACCATGGTGGATCGCTGTCTTGAAGTTGAGCCGGATGGTAAAGGCTCATTATATGAATGGTTAGCCATGCGACTACGTAAACTCACAGGCGAATCGATTCCTTTAACCGCCTGGAATACAGAACTGATAACTGATCATTTACGCATGAATTTTCGCGTTATAGACGAGCAAGGTAAACAACTGGATAACAGTCGTGATTTAAAGGCCCTGCAGCGTAAATACAATGAAACAGCCGGAGATAGTTTTAATCAACTGGCAGAAAATGAGCTAAATTATACAGGCTGTATTAAATGGGTATTCGGTGAATTACCTGAAGTTTATCAATTTGAACAAAATGGCCAGAACTTTATTGGCTACCCTGCCATCATTGATGAAGGCGATGCAGTCGGCGTGCGTATTCTTGATACCCAGGAAAAAGCAGATTTACAGCATGAGGTAGGCCTCTCGCGTTTATTTCAGTTGCAATTAAAAAAAAATGCCAAGTATATCCTTAAAAACCTGCCATTTTCACCCGAGTCCGAACTGGCTTATAACCGCTTGAGCAAGCATACCGATTTAACTCGGGATATTATGAGTTCTGGTTATAAAGAAGATATGCTCAGCCTGGTTATTCGATCGGTATTTGTATCAGGACGTACGCTACGAACAGAAGAACAGTTTGAGCAATGCCTGAAAGATAACAAAACGGAACTTATTAGCACTGCAAATAAAATAGGTGAGCATGTTGTTAAAGCATTAACGCTCTATACGCAGATTAAAAAACACGTAGATCGTTTGCCGCAGCAGGACAAATCGGTACTCGATGTTGAGCAGCAACTGGCACGTTTATTTTATCAAGGCTTTCTGAAAACAACTGCTAATGAGCATTTAAAGCACTATCCGCGTTATTTACAAGCAATAGAGACTCGTTTGCAAAGTATGTTGCAACAGCCTGATAAAGATCAGCAAAAAATGCAAGAAATGGCAAAATTTCAGCAATGGTTCTGGCATAGTATTGAAAAACGCCAGAAAGATGAAATTGTTAACCCGCAACGCGAGGCATTTCGCTGGATGCTGGAAGAATATAGAGTGTCTTTATTTGCTCAGCAACTGAAAACGCCTGTCCCGGTGTCGGCAAAACGCCTGGAAAAAGCGTGGAACGGTCTGTAGAGCGGACTCAGATTTGTTACTCTAAAGTCCGCTGGCAAAACTTGCTTCTCTTAATAGCTCTGGCCACTAGCAGGTACTTCATTAGTTAATAACAACTTATTACCATTAAACGTTTAGCCCGAATTAATAATCAGGCTATTGTGATTAATGGTTCTATAGTTATGGTTTGTATGTTAAAACAATAATTACAAAATCATTCTTTATAGGAGTTATTAATGAAATTACATTCATTATTTATGTTGTTGGCAGTATTGTTTATGGCCGAGAGTGTTGTAGCTAAAGCACCCGCACCTAAACAGGTTGAAGGAGCTATAACTATTAGCACTGAACGTGCAAAAAAATTGATGAATCAGGGAGTCACTTTTATTGATGTACGTAGAGCAACTGATTATCAAAGCAGTCATATTAAGAAGGCTGTACATCTTGATTTAGAGCTGGATTTAACAGAGGAATCTTTGCAGGCAGTGGTTAAAAAAAATCAGCCGGTGGTTTTTTATTGTAATGGTGATATGTGTCAGCGTAGTGCTGTGGCCAGTGAAAAAGCCGTGGCATGGGGCTGGACAAAAATATTTTATTATCGGGGTGGTTTTCCTGATTGGAAAAAAGCCGGTTTACCATTGAAATAATAGTTTTGAGTGCCGCAGCCTGCGGCACTCGAATACACAGTTATTCCTTAGGTGGGAAATTAGATAGAATCTTAGTTACATATTGATGAGCAAGTTTGTCACTTTCTTCTCTATTGGCACTTTTAGGTAACCGGCCATCAGCAGCGCCGCGCCAAATAAGCTGATCTGTTGTTGGGTTTATAATATCGATGATAAGTGTACCTTGTTTATATTGAGTAATCTGAGTTTCAGAGCCAGCGCCATAAGCAACTCCCATACCTCTACCATAATAGCCATAGCCTGCTCTATAGCTATATCCTGGATATATACCGTGATAGTTATTGTAGGTACGGACATCTGTTTTATCTTCAATAACGACACTGTAGTTAACCCAGAAATCAACCGTTCCATCTTCTTTTTTAGTGAAATGTTTTAATTGAAGTTCCTGGTCTATGGTTGAGCGGATTCGTTGGTCCATTATATTGTCTAAATATTTCAAACTGGCAGTGTTGTGTTCATTGTCGACGTGCCAACGGTAGGTTTTAAAAGTTGAAAAATCAATTGAATTATCGTAATCGGTACTCAGTGAAAGGGAAGAACAGCCGCCCATAAAAAAAGTACAGAAAAAAACCAATAGGGAGTATCTCATTTTTTCTCCATTTGCGTTGGGAGTGAATTTCAATTTAGATTTTGCAGGGTCAGTACTTAGCTCCTCTACACACAATATATTGTGTTGCTATTAATCTTTGAGGCATATTTTTTACTAAATATTGCAGTAGCAGGAGCTAAGTACCTACCTCCTTTAGATTTTATCCGAAATTAAACATGAATTGTTAATTACCAATATGCTAATATAGGATTATATGTAGTGTTCAGCTAATTTATTTAGATGTTAAGATAGCTAACGCTTTTTGGACGTGTTCGGCGGTTTCGATACCTAAATCAGTTAAATAGCCACCATCATCCCGAGTGACTAAATTTTTTTCATGTAGCCGTTTTATTGCTGTAATAGTCTCAGGAGCGGCAGTATGGTGGACTTTAATACCTTCTTGTATCGATGTTAACTTGTAATGTGCCAAAATATTAAGCTCTTCTGCAAGGTCGGATGTAATGGGCATAGTATAATTCCTTAATTAATAAAAAATGATGGTTTGTTGTCTTTGTGTTATTTTATACCACTAAGAGGCAGGCAAAATACAGAAAAATCTAAGAATAAAAATAATAGCTATAACATAGAGAAATGAAATGATGAAAATTCTTATGAGGGTCGCAATGTTTGTTGTGATCGGTACTGTTTTTTTTACCATAATGGGCAGGATGCAGCCTAGTTATGAAAAAAACTATACAATTTTATATTCAGACTTTATCGATAACATCCGCAATGGTTCGGTATCTGAAGTGACTATTAGTGGTGAAATGGTAAAAGGTAAGTTGCGTAGTGGCGAGCCGTTTGTAACCTATAATCCGGGTGATAATCACTTGATAGATGATTTGATAGAGTATGGGGTAAAAATTAAAGTAGTAACACCTGAAAAGCAATCCATGCTTACGCAGATTTTTATTTCCTGGGCACCTATGTTGTTATTGATTGCCGTTTGGGTTTACTTTTTCCGTAAACAGCAAGGTGGCAGCGCTGGCGGCGGCGGTGGACAGATGGGCATGGGTAAAAGCCGTGCTAAATTATTAGAAGAAGATCAAATTAAAGTCGGTTTTGCTGATGTTGCCGGTGTGGAAGAAGCAAAAGAAGATGTAGTGGAATTGGTCGACTTCCTCAGAGATCCATCTAAATATGAATTTGTCGGAGGGAAAATTCCTCATGGTGTGCTATTGGTTGGACCGCCTGGAACAGGTAAAACATTATTAGCCAGAGCAATAGCAGGTGAAGCTAGTGTTCCGTTTTTCTCGATTTCGGGTTCTGATTTTGTAGAAATGTTTGTCGGGGTTGGAGCGTCACGTGTACGTGATATGTTTGAGCAAGCTAAAAAACGCGCACCTTGTATTATTTTTATTGATGAGATTGATGCAGTCGGTCGCCAGCGTGGTGGTTCAGGACCAGGTGGTGGCGGTAATGATGAGCGAGAACAAACCTTGAATCAACTTCTTGTCGAAATGGATGGTTTTAGTGGTAATGAAGGTATTATCGTTATTGCAGCAACCAACCGTGCTGATGTCCTTGATAAGGCTTTATTAAGACCAGGGCGTTTTGATAGGGAAGTTCATGTAGGCTTGCCTGATATTAAAGGGCGTGAGCAGATTCTAAAAGTTCATATTAAGAAAGTACCTCAGGCTGAAGATGTCAATATCAAGGATTTAGCGCGGGGCACACCAGGTTTTTCAGGTGCCGAATTAGCTAATCTGGTCAATGAAGGAGCCTTGTTAGCAGCACGAAATAATAAGCGTGTGGTTACTATGAATGATTTAGACCGGGCGCGTGATAAATTACTGATGGGAGCAGAAAAGCGCTCTATGGTCATGCGTAAAGAAGATCTGTTAATGACTGCTTATCATGAGGCGGGACATGCCATTGTTGGGCAGAATGTACCTGAACATGACCCTGTGTATAAAGTTAGTATCATGCCGCGTGGTGGTGCTTTAGGTATTACCATGTTTTTACCTGAGCGCGATCAATATAGTGCTAGCAAAGATAAACTGGAAAGCCAGATTTCAGGGTTATTTGGTGGACGTATTGCAGAGGCATTAATCTATGGTAAAAATAAAGTGACTACTGGCGCCTCAAATGATATTGAACGGGCAACACAGCTCGCACGTAATATGGTCACCAAATGGGGCTTATCGGATAAGCTCGGGCCTATGGATTATGGTGATAGTGAAGGCTATATGGGAGCGCAAAGTAAGCCTATGTCTGAACAAATGGCAAAAATTATCGATGATGAAATCCGAATAGTAATCGATAGAAATTATCAGCGTGCTGAAGACATTTTGAACAAGAACATTGATGTATTGCATAATATGGCACAGGCTTTGATGGATTGGGAAACAATTGACAAATTCCAGATTGAAAAGCTTTTAAGTGGTGAAAAAATAGCTCCTCCTGTAGATGAGCCAGAAGAAGATGAACCGATTGAGCCAATTGAAACTGAGTCTGATGCAGAAACAGAAATTAAAGCTCATAGTGATGATACTCAATTAAGTGGCAGTGCCGGAGTGCAAGGTCATCAGGAAATGTAATAAAATTAGGCGAGGAGCCGTAGCAATAGTTATGTAAAACGGCTTGCTTAACTTAGGGATTTTATGAAAAGCGGGTTTTTAACCCGCTTTTTTTTGCGCAGCATATATAGACTAAGGTACTTACTTATTAGTCTGTTTTTTTAATCTTGAAAAATCAGATGGACTCGTGTTAGAAGTCTTGAATAAATGATTTTTCAGATTCAATCAATTATTTATTTTTACAGATTAGATTGCAATGAGTAGCATAAATTCAGAAATCACAAGCCAGATAAAAATGGAAGCATCCTGGAAAGAATTATTGCAAGATGAGTTCTCAGAGGATTATATGCAGGACTTAGGTGAATTTTTAAGGCATGAAAAACGCCAGGGTAAAATTATTTATCCCCGTGCTAGCCAATATTTCAGTGCTTTGAATTTAACACCCTTTGCCGATGTTAAAGTCGTCATACTCGGACAGGATCCATATCATGGTCCGGGGCAAGCACACGGACTTTGCTTTTCTGTCGCGCCTGAAATTTCTCCGCCTCCTTCACTGGTCAATATATTTAAAGAATTAAGCACGGATTTATCCATCTCATCCCCCGAGCATGGTTGCCTGGTTAGCTGGGCCTTTCAAGGAGTACTGTTGTTAAACAGTGTATTGAGTGTTGAAAAAAACCAAGCAGCATCGCATCAGGGGAAAGGGTGGGAGCAGTTCACTGATAAAGTGATAGCTCAGCTCAATGAACATGCTGAACATATCGTCTTCATGCTCTGGGGCAGTTATGCACAGAAAAAAGGAGATTTTATTGATACCAGTAAGCACCTGGTGATAAAAGCGCCTCACCCTTCGCCACTCTCAGTTTACCGAGGCTTTTTTAATCAGAAGCCTTTTTCCCGCGCGAATGAATATTTACTGAGTAATCGAACTCCCCCCATCCAGTGGCAACTACCTGCTAGAAGTATAGCAATTGACCAGTTTCAGCAAGCCCAGAAAATTAATTTGAAAATTTGTCAATAAGGTATATTATCTGAATAGTTAGGCAGATTCACTCTCAAGATCCTGAGTTTCAGCAACAATATTCGAACAAATGAATGAGCGTATTAAATAACATTGTTTAGTTTATTGATCGCAGTTAGGTGATTTTATATGCTCTAATTGGTTTTTTAGTGAAACATATTGTATTTACTAAGTATTAACCTTTTAGAATTTGACAATATAGCTCCACGTTAAAATTTATTTAGGGGATTAAAATATGAACTTTAAACAATTAACAATTTCTTCATTTTTGCTTGCAGGGATATCAACATCTCCACTTGCATGGGCACATGAATCATTTGATGGACATATAGTCAATGTAAAATTTGAATTGTGGAATTCTGATGATGTAACTTCAGTGAAGGAAATCACAAATGAACAAGATGTTTTCGCAAGTGATGATTTTGAATATTACCCTGATGAACTGGATTTTTCTGTATCTACTGAGGATGTTGATTATTTCAACTGGGATATAGATTTTAACCAGCAAACGATAGAATTGACCTATTATTCTATCTTTTATGGTGCTGATGAACTTGATGATTCTTATCAGTATATGTATGAGTCCTCACAAGGCTTTCATTTTCAGGATAGCGAGGATAATTTGCCTGATATAGTGAATGTTATCGTTGATCCTAGTTTTGCACCTTCAGGGCTGGATACAAATTTAGTGACATTTGATAAAGATAATATCTATGTCAATTTAAGAGGTTCGATGTGTCGTATGTCAGACTGTGCTAACCCGGATAGTCCAACAGGTTATAATAATCAAATTAAGTTGCATGTTGAATTTGCATATGATGCGCGAATTGATGCGCTTTTTGATGCGATAGAAACAAAATACGATGGTTTATTTCCTGGTCCGCAAGAGTCTTTCTACATACTAGGGTATTATGCGCGTTATTATCCAGAAACTGGACTATATATGGGTACTCTAAATGGACACCTTTATGGTTACGGCAAACTATTTGGTGAAGGAATACTGGATGCTGGCACTATGGGTGCATGGTATGAACAACTACAAATACAAGATAATTAGCATGCTACTATTTTTCGTGAAAATTGCGACCGGATCCGCGTCCGGTCTCCGCAGCGAACAATTGTATAGTGGCCCCCGAAATCCGGACAATAGTTTAAGATATGCTCTGTAGTAAAAAAGCAGCAGAAAATGAGCGAAAGCAAATGGAAGATTTTTACAGGGGCGTAAAAAGCCAAGGTTGCACTGGAAGCGGTGATGGGCACTAAAACTTTCAATGAGATCGGGCAGGAATTCGGAATCCATCTGACTCAAGTAACGTAATGGAAAAAGGAATTGCTTGAGGATGCAGGCAGTCTATTTGAGAGCAAGCGAGGGCCTAAAATGGTCAATGCCCAGAGTGATCCAGACAGGTTGTACGCTAAGATCGGGCAACTCAACATGGAATTGGAATTGCTTAAAAAAGTTTGGACTCGGCCTGTAATTGAGCGGCAGAAGTGCATAGAGCTGGGTGAGTTGCTCCCCCTATCCACGCAATGCAAACTTCTCACGGTGACGCGCTCGGTGATTTACGACCAAAAGCTCGTCCACAGAAAGCCATGGACGAGTTTGAGTGCCTGCTACTGAACAAGCTTGATGAAGAGTACACGCAGCATCCGTTTTATGGCATACGCGGCGCATGACGAAATACTTATGTGGCTGTGGATATGTCTTTAATCGCAAACGGGTGCAACACTTGATGCAAAAGTTGGGGCTGGTCGACATGGCCCCGACACCAACACCAGCAAGCCACATCCGGAGCACAAGCTCTGTCCCTACTTATTTAGGGGCTTAGCTATTATCCGCCCCAATCTCAGGTGTGAAGCACTGATATCACTTACATTAGGCTGCGGCATGGCTCTGTGTATCTGGTTGCGATTATTGACTGGTACAGACGTAAGATCCTGACATGGCGGTTGTCGAATGCGATGGATGCCGGGTTCTGTGTGGATTGTCTGGAAGCCGCCATCAAGGACTACGGTACTAGACTGTCGAAATATATCATTAAAATTTAAAATATTTATAATATTCAATGCCTGGAAAAAAAATTCTGATTTAAAGGCGGTATATAGTCCTGATTCAGCTCTCTAGTTTCTCCCATTTATTAAATAATCAATCACTTATAAATATAAGTGACGTTTTAACTTTGCCATAATCGAGTCATAT
>Ga0208648_1001276_pt1 | contig 21197 bp, 15 predicted proteins | sample AntAceMetag02UKL_FD_184772 | JGI IMG/M metagenome (GOLD analysis project Ga0208648, IMG submission 184772) | Saline lake microbial communities from Ace Lake, Antarctica - Antarctic Ace Lake Metagenome 02UKL (SPAdes) (version 2) | ecosystem: Environmental > Aquatic > Non-marine Saline and...
CCAAGTAAAGTCCATAAACCCGGAGAATAGGTATCAAAAGCAGCAAGGCCACCGGCAATACCTGCACCTGTTGTACTAAATCCGATAGCGTCAAAAGTAACTCCGGTTTCAGCACCTGTGATAGGATCTAATTGAACAATAACATCCTGGCTGGCGCCACCTGCTTGAGAAAAACCATAAAGCCATGGGCCTTCATTAGTAGGAGTTACATAAGCAAATCCATAATAACTTGAGAATGCACCAACATTAAATTGGTTAAGAATTCCACCTGTACGATCATAAAGAGTAATAGGATCGCTCCAGTTGTTTCCAAAAAAAGCATCAAAATCAGGATTATAAGCACAAGCTCTGGTAGCTACAGCAGCAGTTAATGTACTGATCAAAGTACCTGATTGTCCCTGGAAATCCATTTCATATAATGCAGTGCTTGCAGCAGCTCCATAGAAATAAGTTCCGTCAAAGGCAAGGTCTCTTACGGCTGCTTCACCTACAACAGGGAAAGCACCGAGGAAGGTTCCATCCATTTCATAGCAGAAAAATCCATCACCATTCCATTTTGAAGTGTAGATGTAATCGCCATTAGTTTCAATTCCGGCTTCACCTGAAGCATCACCGCAAATAAACTGAAATTGCTCATCAAAGAGGTCATCAGTTACCTGAGTGTAATTTGAATTTGTTTTTGCAAGCGGGTCAACGTCAACAATAGTTGTCATACTTGCCTTTTTTTGCTGTATTTGCATTTGTGTATGCAATTGAGCAAACATTACGGATGATCCGAGGATCATCAAAATAATTAAACTTGAAAATTTTTTCATACGTTTTAAATTTTTAGTTGTTAATTGATTTTATTAAAAAAAAAAGGATGCTTAAGTAGAGGATTAAGCATGTATATATTAAATTTATGTGCTTTTTCGGATAATATAAATATTAAACTTCGTGTGCCCATTTTAAAATACAACCAGTTTTAGACTAATCATATTGACTACAAATATACAATTTTTTTTTAAATACAAAAAAAATGTATTAAATATTTAGTATTTTTTTTCTGTAGGATAAATCAGTTCTCCATCAGAAAACATCTTCACAAGATAGCCTTCACCCGGTTTGGCATTGCCAATTCCATTTACCCAATTTGGCCCAATTTTCCTAATCATTTCACCTTGTGAATTTCTGATAAAATCAAGATTATCACCGATTAACGAACTGAAAGCTGTGAGGGCATTCAAAGAGTTTTGAGGGAAATAACTTACAAATTGAAACCCTGCAAATACTGGAATAATGGTGGACGGATCAACCGCTATACCTTCAATTTCAAATGAATTATTTTCAAACATTTTTATTAAATATCCTTCATCAATTTTCCAATTACCAATATTATTCACCCAATTTGGCCCTATTTTTCGCAACATAGCTCCCTCGGAATTTCTTACAAAGTCAAGATTTTCGTTTAAAACATCTTCTAAAACTATCATCAAATCCGGATTCTCAGGAATTATATACGAAGAAACAAACTGAAATCCTGTTTCTAAATTAATTGTTATTGTATCAATCGTTGATTCATTTGTATTATAAAAAATATAATTCCCTTTCCCGCTATCCCAGTTTGTTATAACTATGTCTCCATCATTGCTGTATTCATAATTCACAATAACTTCATCACCTGAATTAAGATTTTCATTAAATGAAATCCAATTTCTGTTTGAAACCGATGTAAATTCATTAAAATTAAGTGTTATTCCATTTTTTATGACAGATACAATATTTTCAATAATTTGTTTTTCAAGGTAAATTATAGAAATATTTTCTTGCTCGATTTGAAAAACTTCTTGTTTATTTATAATTATTTCTTTGTCGAGATCGGCCATTAAAATAGCTTCCACTACTGAATTTGTTGATGAAGTGTATGAAGGATTCATTTGAAAACCCGCTCCATCTTTTAGAGCAATTTTCATGGGAAGCCACCAACCACCATAGATCAGATCAAGCACGCCATTGTTTGTAACATCGGCAAGCAGTATTCCCGACCCGTAACCAAAATTTTGAGATTGCCAGGATGCTGAAGACGTTGAAGGTATGCCACTTAAAAAATCATATAACCTAACTTTCCCCTCCCCTCCTAATTGAGAATTGCCGGTCATAGTTAGTGAAGGATAAGTCAGGCTGTTAACGAAGCCTATATCAATGGAGTTAATAAAATTTAAATTTTCAGCAGATTGCCATGCGGGAACATCTGAAATATTTCCTTCATCATCGGCGAGATAAATATAATTTGGTGTTTCTTCGCAAGAAAAAATAACATCAAGAAATCCGTTTGCATCCATATCGGCAAAATCAACATCAAGTGATCCCATAGTTATTGAGGAATTCCATTGATCCGAATTATTGAAAACACCGGCATTATTATAAAAAATCTTTCCATAATCAAATATGGAATTGTAAGGCTCACCCGCTGTAGTAGCAAGATCAAGGTCACCATCGCCGTCAGCATCGCCTAAAGCACAGCTAAAAGTATAAAATTGTTCGGATTGAAAAGAGGGGATAGATTCAAGTGTGCCGTTATTGTTATAATAAACTTTAACATAGCCGGGATCATTGAAGCCACCTTCTCCAAGGTAAACAGAAACTGCTACATCTATCCAGCCATCTTTATCAATATCACCACATGACAGATGCCCGTGATAATCAATGTCAGAAGATTCCCAATCAGGATCTAAAGGAAAAGTTCCGTCGCCCTGATTATAGTAAACCACAAGGTGTTGACGATGAATATCGTTACCATCAGCAACAATAATATCCTTCCAACCGTCATTATTAATATCGGCAAGCCCGAGGCCAGTCGATATGCTTCCATTTGCATTTGATTCCCAATCGGGTGAAGTATTAAAAGGAATTTCCTGTCCTATTAGATAAGAAGTAAATAATACAAAATAAATTATAACGGAAAGTGTTAGTGTTTTTTTCATAAGCTTGTTTTATTTTTTTTATTGAGAATTCCAAATATAGTCAATTTTTTAATCAAATTCTATTCTTTATATCATTTGTATTCACTTTCTTTTCCAATTCAAGTGATTGTAAATTGTATGAAAAGATTTATTGTTTAATAAATGAGATTTTATTTAAATTGGAATTATATATTTTCTTTACTTCCCAATCAGCTCCGCCATTAGTAGTTTTAACAATTGGAACTCCTTTTGGCAAGCCTGATGAAAATCCTACTGCCAATGCAAGCTGGCTATCCCAGGCATCTAACCCAACCATGAAATAATATCCCTGATCTGTTTTCTGTATAGTCCAATTTGTTCCTCCATCTTTAGTGAAGCAAATATGCCCCATATCCATAGCTCCCCACCATGTTTGCGAATTAAGCATGATCAGATGATTGATATCGGCCTTGGCACCACCACCTCCGGCACCGGGAACTGAATCATTTTTCCATGTCGTTCCGCCATCGGTGCTTACCATGTAGTGTGACTTCCCGCCATATACAACAATGGTATTTTCTGAAGAAGTTACACCGATCCATTCCCATTTGTTGTAATTATTTGCCGGAAAGACTGAATCCCAGCTAACACCCCCATTTAGTGTATAAGCAATAAATCCTCTTATAGTTCCAGTACCAATTCCTCCAACAACATATACTTTTTCAGGACTGATTGCATAGATTCCCTGCAATCCATCGCAGTGAAAAAAGTTTGTATCGAACATAGCCCAGATGTTTCCATCATCCGTCGAATTATAAACTACTCCTTTACCACCACTGATCCAAATATTGGTTTCATTCACAATAGAAATAGACATCAGTTCATTGTTTGGATAATAGTCAGGAGCCGGTATGCGTGTCCAGGTCTGCCCCCCATCTTTTGTTCGCAAAATCACATTATCGGATGCCGTTGCCCATACATTGTTTTCATCTACAGCCCAAATATCTTCCACGGCAATACCTTGCAGGGCAGCCGAGCCCTCTCCTTGTCTAACCCATGTTTCTCCGGCATCAGCCGAATAGAGAATCATACCATATTCTGTACTGTCCTCATCACCTGCAACCCAAGCGTACTTTTTCCTTTCAGTTGGAACAGGATCATCCTCATTTTTTTTGCAACTGATGATGATGATCATCATCACCATCACTATCGAAAATAAAATTGTTATTTTTTTCATTTTACTTAACTTTGTTAATAATTTAATTGACGAATTTACAAAAAAAATAGTAAAATGAAATCCTACAGAAAAGAATTATGGTTCTCAACCACCTCAAGGCGTGAGTTAGTTAATATTACTCCGGATATTTTAGAATGTATTTACGAAAGCGGAATTAAGGAGGGCCTTTGCCTCGTAAACGCAATGCATATTACTGCAAGCGTTTTTATTAATGACGATGAAGGCGGATTACACAATGATTACGAAAAATGGTTGGAAAAACTTGCACCCGAAAAACCTTATTCGCAATATCAGCATAATGGTTATGAAGATAATGCCGATGCTCATTTGAAGCGAACTATAATGGGACGTGAAGTAGTTGTAGCCATCACAAACGGGCAATTGGACTTTGGGCCTTGGGAACAAATCTTCTATGGCGAATTTGACGGTAAAAGAAGAAAAAGGGTTTTGGTTAAGATTATTGGGGAGTAGTGATTTAAGATTTTAGATTTATGATTTATGATTTTAGATTTTGTGCTTCGCTGCTTGGTTTTGTTGGGGCTTTCCTTTGTGTTCATCCATTTAATACTCTGTGTTTCTTTGTGGTAAAAAAAAGTTTACGCAAAGAACACGAAGGGAAATTTTAGAATTGAGATTTTAGATTTTAGATTTTGTGCTTCGCTCCTTGGTTTTGTTGGGGCTTTCCTTTGTGTTCATCCATTTAATACTCTGTGTTTCTTAGTGATGAAAAAAAGTTTACGCAAAGAAGGAGGATGAAACGCAAAAAACGCTAAGGAAAATTTATGAATTGAGAATTTAGATTTAAGATTATTTGCTTCGCTTCATAATGCTTTGAAAAAATGTGAATGTCGGATTTGTTATCAGTTTAACTATTTATGTCCATATTGCTTATGAGATTTTTTTTCAAGGTAATTATAATTGCCCTTGGTGTAAATCCCAAATTGGAAAGCACATTTCATAATCATTCCAAATAATATCACCGTATTCAATTGAATAAGATTGAAATAATTTTTTATCAAGGTACTTTTTTGTCATCGGGTTTTTTGATTTTTCAAGAAAATTTCCAAAATCAATAGTCTTCTCAATACCATCAGAAAACAAAAAATTAATTTTATATTCTCCTAAATAATTTGCTTTTTGAATTGATATTACCATAGGCCTATTTTTTTAGCAAAGTTACAAATTTGTTCGCTTATTCCTTTTTACTTCGTAATACATTGTAGAACAGAAAAAAACAATCGACTTAATTCAAAGGTTGAGTTCTGTCCCGTTTGATAAACTTGGTGATATTGAGGAGATGATTAAGCAAGAAGGTTGGGGGGAATAATTGACTCCGTTATGGAAATGCTTAAAAGAAAAAGAGAAATTGATTGGTGAGTTGTGAATAGAGATTTGAGAATTGTTGTGCTCCGCTTATACATGTTATATAGGTGATTAAACTTTTTAAGTGGATTTTGAAATTTATATTGATTCTAAATAAAATTTATTATATTTTTGTATTGTTGTGTTAAACAACTATAAAAATAAGACATGAGTAAGCCTAAAATCAAATTATTAAATGATAATATCGGGGGAAACCCGATAATAAGATTTGGATTTGACTTTGATAAATGATTGTTTAAATTTAAAAAAAGATGAAAAAACAAAAAATCCTTTTTATTGCCATTTTGACTTGTTCAATAACAGTCATGGCACAAATGCAGTTTGACGCTCCCAGCCTGGAAAACCGTGGTGAAACGTTTGATCTCCGAACTCTGACGTGGATACAAGCATTCGATTCGCTACATGTCATCATGCAGGAGCGGTATCCCTTTACTGAATGGAAGGGGATTGACTGGGATCAGAAACTTGCACTTACCCAACCCAAGATTCAGGAAGCGCAAAACGAATTAGATGTAGTAAAATTTACAGGAGCAATGTTTGAATACCTCTATTCGATACCCGACGGTCATATTACCTATATGGGTGATAGTGTATTCAAGCAGGCCACGCAGGCAGGATGTTTCGGATTGAATCTACTACCGATTTCAGACGGGAGCGTCGTGGCCAACATCGTTCCCGATACCGGTGCTGCCTACCTGGCCGGAATCAGGTGTGGAGATGAGATTATTTTCTGGAACGGCACACCGATTTCAGAAATCTCTGAAGTGGAGGTTTATAAGAGCCAAAATAATGCAACTGAGGAGGGCCGGTTACTTAACAGATACCAGATTTTAGCCAGAGATTCGGTTGGAGCGATGGTGGATATAGCTTTCATTTCACGGGAGACAGGAAGCCAGCACACAGTTACCTTAACAGCGGAGGCTGATAATTTTCAACTGTTAAACCAGGCTCGTTTTCTAACAGCTTCTATTCCTGATATTAACAATCTGGTATATCACGAAATATTGGATGGCCATATTGGGTATTTAAGTTTACTAAATGAGCATGCTCAGGAAGGCCTATGCCTTGATTCGATCAGGAAAACCGATATCTACCTTAAAGTAAAAGAGGCGATTACAACTTTCAATGAACAAAATATCGACAAACTGGTCTTTGACCTGAGAGTTAACGGAGGTGGAAACCCACTGTTAGGGTCGGCAATCTCGGGATTTTTTGTTGAGTCACCCCTGTTTTGGGAATACACCACGGAATCAAGTGCTACTAATTTTACCATCTTTGATACAATCATCACGGTACCGGAATCACCCCATTTCGATGGAGAGGTGATAGTCATAGTTGGCCCAAACGATATCAGTACGGGCGAAGGAATTCCCATGATGTTACAACGATTACCCAAAGCGCGGGTCGTTTCTTTCTGGGGTACGAATGGATCATTTGGTAATATGGCTGATTTTGTTTACATGCCCGTTTACCCCCAGCTCATCCTCTACCCTTACGGACGATCGTTGAATGAAAACAAGATCATTCAACTGGATTCTGATTTCACCATGGAGGGTGGCATACAACCGGATATAAGGATACCGTTAACCGTTGAAAGAGTGATTGAACAATGGGGTGAAGGGAAGGATGTGGAGATGGAATATGCTATCGATCTATTACTTGGTGTTGAGGAATCTGTTTTAGAGAATCCGTGCAAAATATATCCCAACCCGGCATCAGATCAGTTTACAGTGGAGTGTCCTGATATGCAGGAAATCATGCTGATCTCCACCTCCGGCCATCTGGTCAAGCGAAAAAATGCGAAAGGGGAATCATCTGTTCAGTTATGGACAGGGAATCTCCCTCCGGGGTTGTATGTTTTCCGCATCGTTTCCGGGAGCGGAGTTTACAATTCCAGAGTAATAATTAACCGCTAAAAAAAGAACTATGAAAAGACAAGTTATCAAATTTAAATTCATTGGATTACTGACAGGTGTAATCATGTTTTCGGTATTCACACTCGGGGGGTGCAAAAAAGACCAATCAACAAATCCTCAACCAATTCCTAATCGGGTCATTGAAAACAACATCAAGGCGATATTGGATTCGGTCATTGCAAACACCCATGTTCCGGGTCTTGTAGCCGGTATTTGGGCCCCAGATGAGGGTGTTGAAATGGTTTACACGGCCGGAGTTGCCGATCTGGAAACCAATCAACCTATGGATGCTGATATGGTTTTCAGGATTGCAAGTAACACAAAAACGGTTGCTATTACAGTGATGTTACAACTGGTTGATGAAGGAGTATTGTCGCTTGAAGATAAGCTTTCACAATACCTTCCGGATTTTCCACGCGGGGATGAAGTTACCCTTGAGATGCTTGCCAATATGCGCAGCGGTATTTATAATTATGTCTCTTCTATGGAATTCTGGACAATGGTTTTTACCGATCCGACTCATTTTTGGACCATAGAGGAAATGATTGATTTTACTCTCAACAATCATCCTGGCGATCTTTATGTATTTGATCCGGGCACGGGCTTTTACTATAGTAATACCAACACCATCCTGATACAATATATCATCGAGTTGGTAACAACAAAATCGTTGGAGTCATTGATCAACGAAAGAATTCTGAATCCCTTGAAGTTGGAGAATACGATTTATATTATTGGTGGTACTGAAATTCCGGGTTATCATTCCAAAGCCTATTATTTTGTTGATTATGATCCTGAGTTTCCTGAATTATCTGAATTTCTTGATTTTTCTTTTGCCAGGGCTGCAGGGGGAATGATATCCGATATTTATGATCTGAAAACTTACGTTCAGGCCCTTACCGGTAATTACTTTCTTTCATCCTCATTACAAAATAAAAGAATGGAAGGTCATCCCACCGGTAGTTCTTCCGGTGTTAATTATGGAATGGGTATGTTGATTTATAAAGATTTTTATGGCCATAACGGAGGTGCTCCCGGCTATACATCTTTAATGATGCATTCGGTTGAGCGAAACTGTACTATAGTAATATGGTATAATTGCTATCTGGGGGATGCCGACCCTACACAGATGTTATTTAAATTGCCTCAGATAATATATTCTGACTTTGAATGATCTTAACTTTTCATATGTATATTAAAAACAGTAAGATAAAGAAAGATTGTAAAACCAATAATTATAACTATGAAAAGAAATAGAACGATTATTAGTTTATGCATAACAGTATTTATTATTTTTTGCACGAGTTCTTGCAGAAAGTCAGATAATGAAAACATTAAGCCCCAGCCAACCCCATCACAGGTCATCGAAAACAATTTAAAAGCTGTACTGGATTCGGTCCTGGCAAACACCCATGTACCAGGACTTGTTGCCGGTATATGGGCTCCCAATGAGGGTGTTGACCTTGTTTACGCAGCCGGTGTTGCGGATCTTGAAACAGAAGCCCCCATGTCGGCCGACATGATCTTTCGGATTGCCAGCAACACCAAGACGTTTTCCATTACTGTTTTACTTCAGCTTGTTGACGAGGGACTACTCTCCCTTGATGACCTCTTATCCAAATACTTTCCTGATTTTCCTAGGGCAGATGAGGTTACAATAGAGATGCTTGCCAACATGCAAAGTGGGATCTTTGATTATTACGAGTCAGAAGAAGTAATTACAATACTATACTCAGATCCAACACATTTATGGACATCCGATGAAATAATTACCATTGCTGCATTATATCCCTACTATTTTGATCCGGGAACAGGCTACCATTATTCCAATACAAATACCATTTTGGTTGGCATGATTATAAAGATGGTGACCGGTATGTCTTTGGAATACAACATCAGCACAAGGATCATTGATCCGCTTAACCTGGTAAACACCGTTTATTTGGTTGGTGGAACACAAATCCCCGGTTTTCATTCTTGTGGATACTATGTAGAAGATTACGACACAACTCTTCCCGAACTTTCAGAACATCTTGATGTATCCCGTTTCGGAGCGGCCGGTTCTATGGTTTCAAAATTGCATGAACTACGAATTTTTGCAGAGGCACTTACAGATGGAACATTCTTATCAGTTGATCTGCAACAGAAAAGAATGAATTGTCTTGATCTAGGAAATGGTGCAGGATATGGAATGGGTTTGTTAAAATACAATGAATTTTACGGGCATAATGGGGAGGTAGAGGGTTTTACATCCCTCATGATGAATGCGCCAACCCGAAATTGTACCATTGTGATCTGGTATAATTGCGACCTGGAGGACGCCAATCCTACCAGTTTGCTGTCTTTAATTCCCAAGATAATTTATTCAAACATGAATTAGTTAATTAATAAATGAACAATGAAAACAAGAATTATTACACTAGGCCTTATCATCATTTCACTTACAATATATGCCCAGGAACAACATAGCGTTATCAATTACAAAGGACGTGATTTGATAACATTCGATCTCAGTAACCTTAGCTGGATAAATGCCTATGATTCGCTTCATGCCATCATGACAGAAAAATATCCATATACTGATTGGAAAGAGATTGAATGGGATGAAAAAAATGCCTTTACCCAGCCTATGATTCTGGAAGCACAAAACAATACCGATACGATTGAACTAACTGAAGCGCTTTATGAATATCTTTATTCGATACCAGATGGGCATGTTATGTACCGTGGGGATGTTAGTGCATTCAGACAGGACAGGCAGGCTGGTTCTTTTGGTTTGAATATGATTCCCATTACCAATGGTAAAATAATCGCCAATATTGTTCCGGAAGGAGGCCCTGCTTTTCTTGTCGGAATCAGATGCGGTGATGAAATAGTGAACTGGAACGGTTCACCTATACTTGAAGTTCCCGAATTAGAAGTTTACAATAATTACGGAGGTGTAGCAAGCAATTATGCTACAGAGGAAGGACGAATGATCGGTAGATATGAGGTTTTAGCAAGAAGTCCCCTGGGTGCCATGGTTGAGGTAACCTATATATCTTACGCCACTGGAAGTCAACATACAGTTACTCTAACAGCTGAGGCAGATGATTATACTTTATGGCTTCAGGCATACTTTCTTACCAAACAGATACCGAATTTTGATACCGTTGTAACCTACAAAATACTGGATGAACAGATTGGTTATTTGAGTGTTTTAATGGAGAATGGTGATGATAGTCTAACCCTCGAAGAAATAAGACTAACCGAGGACTATCTTAAGGTAAAGGAAGCAATTACATCCTTTAATGAACAGAATATCGATAAACTTATATTTGACCTCAGGTTTAATGCTGGTGGTAACGACCTGATGGGGTCGGCAATTTCCGGGTTTTTCTATGAAACAGAATCATTTTATGAATATATTACCGGGACTAGTGATGTCAATTACGTCATTGTTGACTCAATCATCACCCAACCAGAAACCCCCTATTTCAGTGGTGAGGTTGTTGTTATTTTAGGTCCGAATTGTATTAGTACGGGTGAAGGAATTCCGATGATGTTACAAAGATTACCTAATGCTCAGGTCATTTCCTTCTGGGGTTCAAATGGTTCTTTCGGCATCGTACCTTATGTAATATATCTGCCAAACGATCAATATATTCTTTTACCTTATGCCAGGTCTCTGGATGAAAACCAGGTAATTCAGCTGGACTCAGATGCCGGCCAGATTGGTGGTGTGCAACCGGACATTAAAATTCCATTGACCGTTGAACGGGTTATTGAACAATGGGGTGAAGGGAAGGATGTGGAGATGGAATATGCCATCAATCTATTACTTGGTGTGGAGGAATTTGTTTTAGAGAATCCGTGCAAAATATATCCCAACCCGGCATCAGATCAGTTTACAGTGGAGTGTCCTGATATGCAGGAAATCACGCTGATCTCCACCTCCGGGCAAACGATACTTCATAAAAAGCTTGGCGGGGTATCCTCGTTTCAACTTTCGACCAGCAATCTACCCCAGGGTTTATTTTTATGTCGTATCCTTTCAGAAAGAGAAGTTTATCAACATAGGGTTCTGATAATAAATTAAACGGATAAGTTCTGTCCCATTTGAAAACCTTGGAGATATTGAGGAGATTATTAAGAATGAGATTAAGGGGAAATTGATTTGAGATTTGAGATTTGAGATTTTGTGCTTCGCTGCTTGGTTTTGTTGTGGCTTTCCTTTGTGTTCCTCCATTTAATACTCTGTTTTTCTTTGTGGTAAAAAAAAGTTTACGCAAAGAATGCAGATGAAACGCAAAAAACGCTAAGGGAAATTTTTGAATTTAGAATTATTGTTTTCCCTTGTTTGACATAAACAAGCTAAAAATGAATATTAGTACAAATATTAATATTTATTTTGATATTTGAAATATATTGCTTTATTTTGTTGGACAATTAAATTTAAAAGTTTTAGAGCCTTGTATTATAAAAAATAATGGCCACAGAAGAAATAATCAAATTAATGCACTATAGAATTTAAATTTTTGGAAGGAAAATGCTTATAGTGTAGTAATTATTTCGAAGTTGGCGGCAATAAATGAAACTAAAAAATAAGTAATTAAATGAAGATTTTTATTTCACATTCTTCTAAGAATAAAGACTACGGAGAAGCACTGGTTGATCTGTTGACAGGTGTTGGGATTGAAGCGGAACAAATAATTTTCACAAGCAATGACACCTACGGAATACCTACCGGACAAAATATATTCAACTGGTTGAAAAGTAGAATTGCAGAAAAGCCACATGTAATTTACCTTCTGTCGCCAGAATATTATTCAAGTGTAGCTTGCTTAAATGAAATGGGAGCAGCATGGGTTGTAGAGAATGAGCATACCATGATTTTCACTCCGACCTTTCAGTTGGATAGTTACGAATTTCAAAATGGAGCTTTAGATCCCAGAGAGATTGGGTTTTATATCAATAATGAAAACCGGCTATTCACATTTGTTGACTTACTCAAAGAAAAACATGGAATAACTCCAAAGTCGGTAATAATAAATCAAAAAATTAAAGCATTCCTTGACAAAGTAAATTCAATTTCTTCAAGTAAGGTGCCTGCCAAAACGAAACCTACTATTTCTGCCCCGGTAGTTACGGAAGTACATTTTGCTCCTACAGAAAAAATGAATCCCGATAAGCCAATTGTTAAATCAAGTAGTGCAAAAACTAATAACTCAACACGATTTGCTTCAGATTTACTTGGTAATAAGCTGAAGGATGAGGAAGTTTTGCTCATTCATTACGTCATAGAAACAGGGCGATTTAAATTAGGCGCTGGTTGGCAAGAAGATAAGGAAGTTGAGAATATAAAAGCTTGGGAAGATGTGAATGAGCTCAACGACACCTTGTCTATAAATTATGGCAAAGCATTGAGGCGATATGAAATGAGAAAGCTCGTTGAAGTTTCAGATTTAACAAGTTCTGGAAACCCTAAGGAATTTAAGTTTGTGGATAAACTTCAAGAGGAATTATTGGATATCCCTGGCAAGATTGAAAATTATATAAATGAAGTTGTAAAGCGGAATGAAGGCACTTCCACGTCTCCAGAAGAGACATTTCCGTTTTGAAAATTAAATTACAGCCCCCCAAAAAAAATAGTGCATTTGACAGATAGTACTAAAAATGAAGTTGGTAGCAATTAAGAAACATAGTAGTAAATTGAAAAATATGAGAGTTGAAATGCCAAACGCAACTTATTCAAACCATTGGCAGCAAAAATTAAATGACGGCACTAACTTCAAAATATAATTCTGCAGAATTGGAGAAAATTTTCTCTGACTTCAATAATTTGGACTTGAAAAAAACAAGCTATGAAATAGTTCTTAAGAAAATAAAAGACCTGTTTGCAGGAATAATATGTCAGATTATCCCTTGTCAAGTCAGTCCTATCTTTCGAGCAAGAATCAACAAAACTACTTCTTTTTCAAATGTTGACCAATTAACATTCCCAAAACCTCATTTACTTTTAGACTATGGAAGATTGTCAAAACCTCACATTCCTATATTATATGCATCTTCAAAAGTAGGCAGTGCAGTTTTTGAAATTCAACCTAAACTAAACGATACAATTACAATAATAAAATTTGAATTAAGACCTCAATTTGAAGATTTGAAAACTTATGAGATAGGTGTTCGAGACCGGTTCTTCCAGAACATTCCACATATTATAGATCGTGATGACAAAACATCCCTACCAGAAGACTACAAGGAAGTAGTAATGAAAATTGAATCGTTTTTTATCAAACAAATCTCACAAATAATAAATAAAGATGAATCCTATAAATACAAAATTACAGCTGCAATTAGTGAAATGACTTTTTTAAATAATGGATTTGCTGAATGTTTTCTTTATCCTAGTATTGCAGGTTTTATGGAAGGTATTAATGTTGGGATAAAACCGAATGTATTTGAAGAAAAATATATTCCAACATTTGTATCGGAATTTAAAATAATTGCAGAAAAAATTAGTAAGAATTATAAAAGTTATGATATTCGATGTATAAAAACGACAAAGAATATTTTAGAAAATGGTGAATTAATATGGTAAATTTCAGTAGATAATAAATAAGACTCTGGGCGGGTCTGTAAGGCCCAGCGATGAGTCCATGTTGGACTACATCCCATGGCTATGCACTTAAAGACGGGGTTTTATGTTTTATCAGGAAATTTCTATCTATTCAATGTATTTGCTTTAATATCAAAAAGGATCGCATATTTAATTGCTGAACCCTTTTAGAATTGAATAATATATCATAGGGTATCAAACCACAAAGTGGTTAAAGGTGAATAGCCACAGGTGAAACCTGTGGTTAAAAAGATGAAACCCATATTAAAAATCCCAAAGGGATTTAATAAATCAAAATAAATATTTCTCATCAAATTCTATCCCATGTTCGTTTAACAAATTGATATATTCTTCACGGAAACTTATTTTTTTGTGATGATCCTTCTGGTTTTTTACATATTCAACTAAATTATCTTTCGCCGAGATTGAATATGTAAACCCACCATAACCATCTTGCCAGCCATTGAAATTAGGAAAAATATTCTGAGATTTTATAAAACTGCTTGAGGCAAGTTTCATATCTTTTATTAAATTAGCTATTGCAATAGTTGGATGTATATGAGTGATAATATGTAAATGATCTTCAACTCCTCCTATTCTATACAAATGGCATTGTTTGTTTTTTAGTATCCCCCAAATATATTTATAGAGTTTTTCCCGGCCTGATTCAATCATGCATGCTTCATGACTTTTTGTGGCAAAAACAATCTGATAAAGAATTTGTGTATAAGTACTCATGACTTTTGTTAGTATTAAACCCTTTCAGGGTTGGTTTTTTATTACTATCATATCACCCTGCACTACGTACAGGGCTATTCATGTTAAATCCGCTCTGCGGATTTTGTGAACTTCTTATTATTTTTTCCATTTGAAAAAAACAAAACTTAAAGAAGATGGTATAAAAGTAATTAAATTATTAAAATACTCAACACATCAAAACATTATTTAGCCCATTTTCCTAAAATAAACTAAGTTTGCAATTCAATATTTAAATTAATAAATAGAAAATGCCAAGTTTTGTAATTAGCGATAAATGTGATGGTTGTAAGGCTCAGGATAAAACTGCTTGCCAATATATTTGTCCAAACGACCTGATGCTTCTTGATAAGGAAACCAATAAAGCTTTTAACCGTGCTCCCGAAATGTGTTGGGAATGTTATAACTGCGTTAAAATTTGTCCGACTCAGGCAATTGAGATCAGAGGCTATGCCGATTTTATGCCTTTGGGCGGATATGTACAACCCCTTAGAAGCAGCGATTCGATAATGTGGACTGTAAAATTCAGGAACGGAAAACTAAAAAGATTCAAGTTCCCGATACGAACAATTCCCGAAGGAAGTGCAGTACCCGATGCAGGCTTCACAACTGCTTCAGATGACTTGAAAAGTCCGATTTTAAGAACAGAACCTGAATCGCTCGGGACTTCGGAAATTGAAAAACTTTAATGATCATCAATAATGAATTTGAAAATTAGAAATTAGAAAAAAATCAAAAATTTTTAATTTCCAATTTCTAATTACAAAAATGTAATCCATAAAAATTATATCGACTACAAAAATTAACACACATGAATAAGTTCGAAACCATAGAAATAAAGACCGATCTGTTAATCCTTGGCGGAGGCATGGCTGCCTGTGGTGCTGCTTTTGAAGCTGCACATTGGGCTAAGCAAAACAATTTAAAAGTAACAATGGTCGATAAAGCCGCCATCGACCGAAGCGGTGCAGTAGCAATGGGGCTTTCGGCAATTAATATGTATGTCGGGCTAAAGGATAACGACAACACCATCAAGGAATACGTTCAATATGTAAAAAATGATTTGATGGGAATTGCCCGCGACGACCTCGTTGCAAATATTGCACGCCATGTTGATTCGTCGGTTCATTTGTTCGAGAAATGGGGTTTGCCAATTTGGAAGGATGAAGATGGAAAATACACTCACGAAGGCCGCTGGCAAATTATGATAAATGGCGAATCCTATAAAACAATAGTGGCGGAAGCTGCAAAAAATGCTCTCAAGGAACTTGGCGATAACGGTTCTTATCACGAAAGGATTTTTATCACCGAACCAATTATGGATGGCAACAGATGTACGGGTGCAATTGGTTTTAGTGTGCGTGAAGAAAAGATTTACATTTTTCGGGCAAAGGCTGTAATTGCTGCTATGGGTGGTGCTGTTCATGTTTTCAAGCCGCGTTCGGTGGGTGAGGGCCTCGGGCGTTCATGGTATCCGCCTTTTAATTCGGGTGCAAGTGCTTATTTTACAATAAAAGCCGGTGCCGAAATGACCTGCCAGGAAGTCAGATTTGTTCCGGTTAGATTTAAAGATGCTTACGGCCCTGTGGGAGCATGGTTTCTTCTTTTTAAATCAAAAGCAACAAATGCACTTGGCGAAGATTATATGCAAACCCGTGCCGAAGAGCTAAAAAAATGGGCTCCTTACGGATTATCGAAACCTACTCCGGCTAACCTTCGTAACTATTTGATGATGCTTGAAGTAATGGAAGGAAAGCATCCTATTTATATGAGAACCGATGAAGCAATAAAAAATATTGCCGGCGAAATTGAAGACCCTAAGCAAGCTAAACGTAAATTGAAAAAATTAGAAAATGAAGCTTGGGAAGATTTTCTTGATATGACTATCAGTCAGGCTTTACTTTGGGCTTCGACTAATGTTTTTCCTGAAGAAAAACCTTCGGAAATAGCTGCTTGCGAACCTTATTTTATAAGTTCTCATTCGGGTGCTTCAGGAGCATGGCTTAGCGGCCCCGAAGATATGGCCCCTGAAGCTTATAAATGGGGTTACCCTCAAATGACAACAACAAAAGGCTTGTTTGCAGCAGGTGATGCTTCAGGTGCTTCGAGCCATAAATTCTCTTCAGGTTCATTTACCGAAGGACGAATAGCAGCAAAATCAGCTATTAGTTTTTGTGTTGATAATCCAGAATTCCCTGAAATTGATGCTAAAAAAATTAAAGAATTAAAAACTCAATTATTGAAACCTCTCGAAGTTTTTAATGAGCATAAAAATTATTCAAACGATAAGGATATAAACCCAAATTTTGTAAAACCTAAGATGTTTATGTTTAGGTTGCAAAAAATTATGGATGAATATGCAGGCGGAGTATCAACACATTTTAAAACTTCTGAACCATTAATGAAAAAAGGACTTGAATTCCTGCAATACATGAAAGAAGATTCCGAAAAACTTGCCGCCGAAGACCTACACGAATTAATGCGATGTTGGGAAAATATTCACCGTTTGTGGCAAGCTGAATCTCATATTAGAAGTATGTTATTCAGGGAGGAAACACGGTGGCCGGGATATTATTTCAGAAGCGATTTCCCCGAAATGAAAGAAGACTGGAAATGCTTTGCAAATTGCCGATGGAACCCTGAAACCGATGAATGGGAAATGATGAAGAAAGAGGTGATTGATTTATAATAAACCGCAAAGATCGCAAAAGTACGCAAAAATATTTGCGGTTTTTTGCGTACTTAGCGTTTAATAAAAAAAGCCATGCCGGAAAAGAAAATACTTATAGCAGGCGGAGGGATAAGCGGAATAACAACTGCTATTGAAGCGGCTGAGGCAGGATTTGAAGTTATTTTAATCGAGAAGCTTCCTTATCTTGGTGGAAGAGTTGCAGGGATGAATCGCTATTTCCCAAAACTTTGCCCTCCTTCATGCGGACTGGAAATTAATTTTAGGAGAATAAAAGACAATAACAGAATCACGGTTTATACTTCTACCGAAATAAAAAACATTTCAGGTACGAAGGGCAATTTCAATGTCGAATTAATAAAGCAAGCCGAATTTGTTAACCAAAACTGTACGGTTTGTGGAGAATGTGAAAAAGTTTGTCCTGCTGAGCGCCCCAATGATTTTAATTATAATGCCTCAAAAACTAAAGTTATTTACCTCCCACATGAAATGGCTTTTCCATACAAATACAGCATAGACGAAAAATATTGCTTAAAACAAAAATGCAATAAATGCCTCGATGCTTGCAAATATAATGCAATAGATTTGTTGGCCAAGGAAAAGGTATTTAAAATAAAAGCAACAGGAATTGTTTTTGCAACCGGCTGGAAACCATATAATGCTTCCTTAATAGAAAATCTTGGGTATGATAAATATTTCGATGTTATTACTAATTTAATGATGGAGCGTCTGGCTGCTCCTAACGGCCCGACAAATGGGAACATCCTTAGGCCTTCGGACAACACTAAACCAAAAACAATTGCATTTGTGCAATGTGCTGGTTCGAGAGATGAGAAACACCTCCTCTATTGTTCAGCGGTTTGCTGCTCGGCTTCTCTAAAACAAGCGATGTATATTATCGAGCAGGAACCGGAAACGAAAATCAAGATTTTTTATATAGACCTCAGGATTAGCGGACGAAACGAAGATTTTCTTAATAAAGTTAAAGAAATTAAAAACATAGAATTAATTAAAGGGAAAGTCGGTTTGATTGAGCAAAACCCCAAAAATAAAGCCCTTATTGCAAGTGCCGAAGATATTATGTCGGGAAAGATAATTAAAGAGGAATTCGACATGATTGTCCTTGCAACAGGAATACAGCCTGAAACAGTTAATTTGAAAAACATCAAATGCGATGAGTTCGGTTTTATTATTCCCGAATATTTAGAAGACGGAATTTTCGCTGCCTCTTGCACTAAAAAACCACTTGATGTTTCTGCTTCACTTAAAGATGCAACAGGGATGGCTTTGAAGGCTATTCAGACTGTAGTTGGATAATGGGTTGTTTCTAAGTTAAGTAAAATCAACTATAAAATACAGTTTAATTATCTGAGGAATGGTTAAATTGTCATGGTTAAATTGTTAAAAATAACGTTTTTGATGATAAAACATCGTTTGAACAACATTGCTTGTTCTAATTTTATATCATTTCTCTTTAGCCTCTATCTCAGAAAGTTTCTTTTCATATTCATCAGCATCCCATGTTAATCCCTGGCATGAAATATATTCTTGCAAAGTTCCAAGTCCGGCTTTTGCACGCCTTTTATCAACATTTTTGGGATCAATTAAGGGCCTGATATAATATTCTCCAGTCTCTTCATCTCGTCCAAATTGACTCCCATAGATTTGTTTTTTCCCCTGACGTAATGCAATTCTGTCTTCAAGCAAAACAAAATTGGCCATATTAATATCACCTTTTTTTGTCGCTTCTCTTATCATTGGTAAATATTTCAATTGGTTCTCAAGGTCAGAGTGTTGAATCACCAAAAACATAGTTAAATTTCCTTGTCTTCCGATAATATCACTCCCCAACCATCCATATTCATCAAGTATCTTTTTAACCTTGAGTAAATTAATTGAATCCTTTTCAGATATTTTCTTCCTATGAGCTTTCATTTCTTCTGAATCCCATCCATATTTCTTTCCTAATTCTCTTTTTTGTTTTCTATACTTTTGGTCATCCTGATAAATAGTATCCAAAATTGCTATAAGTTCTTTGTTTTGCTTAGCTTCAAGCTTTTCTTTTTTGGTATTAATAATTTCAGTTACTTCGTTCCATCTTTTATCCGAATGCAAAGGAATCAAATTTGAATCTGCTAATATTTTGTTGTAAATATTTAAGTTTTCGCTTTTTGCAATTTCAAATAATTGAGCAAAGGCTGAATCAATTTCATTTGCAAAAAACCAGGAATAAGTTGTATAGTATCTGTCGTAGGCATTACTTCGGTTGCCAAAAACAAGAAATGCTTCGGAGAATTTTTGCCCCGATTTTTGATATTCTTTACTCTTATAAAGTTTTTTGGCTTCTTTTATCAATTCTAAATACTTCTTTGAGTTTTGACTAAAGCCAATATTAAAGATCAAAAACCCGAGTAAAATGATAAATATCTTTTTTTTCATTCTTCCGTCCTGAAATTAATTTTTTTCCTATTCAATAATAATCTTTTGAATTTCAGTTCCATATTTATTTTATAGTAAGCTTCTGATTTTCTATATAGTTTGCAATCTCAATCTTGATTATTGCAAAAAACTTTACTTACTTTATCAAAATATTCAAATTTTCTTTTGTCCCTACTAATTCTACAAATATAAAAAATATTTTAATATCCAAAATCAGGCTAAAATTTATTTTGAGGTGCTGGAGGTATGGGAAATAATTTCTACTTTAGTGGTTTTTATGATCAAATTAAATCACATGAAATAAAAAACCTTATTTTTGTTTTTAAACCTTAGTAGCTTTATGGTATCAACCACATTATCTTAACCTTATTACCTTATTAATATGAAAATAAAATACAACAATCTGTACACATTTTATTTTCAACTACACAAGCACAGCAAGAAGTAATACTGGAAAAAAACCGTATTAGAATAGAAAAATATATAACAGGAATTGTTAACAATAATTCATCAAATTTATATTCAATATATGCAAATCCCGAACATATTCATTTTCTTGTTTCCCGCTCTGCTTCAATATCAGATGAAAAATTAGCAAGCATTGTCGCAGAAAGTTCAGAGCTTTTTATTAATGAAAATAAATTTGTTAAGGGGAAATTTTCATGGCAAAATTCAGCATCCGCCTTCTCGGTTTCAAAATCCGATATTGATAATGTTTGTAAATATATTCTTAATCAACCGGTACATCATAAAAAAGTGAGCTTTACAGAAGAATATGAATTATTTATTAAACATTATCAGGAATCATTACGAAAATAATAATAAGGTAATAAGGTTTGGTGGTAGTTGTTAATTCATTATCTACTAAGGTTTAAAAGCAAAAATAAGGTTTGTAATTAAACATTAAGAACGAAATGAATCTACAACTCTGATCAAATCAAGAAATATGGGATAGAGATTTCTTCTTTAGACTAAAAAACACCATTTCTTAGAAAAAAAAATCATTCCAGCACCTCAAAATAAATTTTAGGCCTGTCATCTGGTTTTTATTTCTTATAAAAAACTTTGTGTAATTTTGTATCAACCTTTGAGGTAATTGTGGCATATATCGCAATTTGTTATTAACCACAAAGTTTCACAAAGGAAAAGAGTCAAGTATTCTTTGAAAATATTAAATATGCAATAATTTTACCGTTAAAAGAACAATGATAATTTTACAAAGATTTTTTCTGTTTTTATTTTTGTCTATCAATATTTT
>Ga0208648_1001277_pt1 | contig 21179 bp, 22 predicted proteins | sample AntAceMetag02UKL_FD_184772 | JGI IMG/M metagenome (GOLD analysis project Ga0208648, IMG submission 184772) | Saline lake microbial communities from Ace Lake, Antarctica - Antarctic Ace Lake Metagenome 02UKL (SPAdes) (version 2) | ecosystem: Environmental > Aquatic > Non-marine Saline and...
CATCGAACATCGAACATCGAATGATGAATGAAAAAACAGAGGGCAAAGGGAAAGAAGAAGGTAAGAAAATAAGAAGGTTAGAAGGAAAGAGAGCGGAGGACGGAAGGCAGAGGTCAGAGGTCAGAGGTCAGAGGGCAGAAGGGAAAGAAGAAGGTAAAAAAATAAGAAGGTTAGAAGGTCAAGAAAAAGATGAACATCGAACATCGAACGTCCAACATCGAATGATGAATGAAAAAACTGAGGACGGAAGGCAGAGGTCAGAAGTCGGAGGACAGAGGTTAGAAGGAAAGAGAAAAGAGGAAATAGGAAAGAGAGAAGGGCAGGGCTTTGGGAAGGAAAGGGGTAATGGTGAAAAACAAAAGGAAATAGGAGGTCGGAAAACTGAGGAGAACAAACCACTGTTTCGGGAAGACGGGATCCGGAAGTTTCAGGGATATTTTCAGAGGGCTTTGGCGCTAGCGCCCCGGCAATGGAAAAAGGCAGTGGAGCGGACCTGGGCCTATTTCCCGGACGATTCCGTGGTCATGGGGATCGTCCCGGAGAACGACGACAACATGAAAAGCCGGGTGCTGAAGTATTTGGCAACCAGAGCGGTTTCCGAACCTGCAAAAGCTGTCGGAAAATGAAAGATTAAATAAATGGTCTCACGCAAAGGCGCAAAGGCGCTAAGATAAAAAAATAAAAGATTAAATAAATGGTCTCACGCAAAGGCGCAAAGGCGCTAAGATAAAAAAATGAAAGATCAAATAAATCCTCACGCAAAGGCGCAAAGACGCTAAGATGTAAAAAAAATGAAAGATCAAATGAATACTCACGCAAAGGCGCCCCAGTACGATCTTCCGGACCTACGGGGTAAACAAAGACGCTGAGATGTAAAAAATGAAAGATTAAATGAATGGTCTCACGCAAAGGCGCAAAGGCGCTGAGATGTAAAAAAATGAAAGATCAAATGAATGGTCTCACGCAAAGGCGCCCCAGTACGATCTTCCGGACCTACGGGGTAAACAAAGACGCTGAGATGTAAAAAATGAAAGATTAAATGAATGGTCTCACGCAAAGGCGCAAAGGCGCTGAGATGTAAAAAAATAAAAGATTAAATGAATCCTCACGCAAAGGCGCAAAGGCGCTGAGATAAAAAAATGAAAGATCAAATGAATACTCACGCAAAGGCGCCCCAGTACGATCTTCCGGACCTACCCCAGATGAACACCCAAAGGGTACCCGGTTCAACAGGGCAAGTGGGGCAGGCTGGCTAAAGATGAAGTCATTTGGAGTTGTCAGGATGTAAAGCCTAAATATTTTAGTAGGTTGCCCCATAATTTAACAAACCACTTGTGAATGTTACTTGGAAATACTGCCATTGCTAAACCACTTGCTAACACTCCCAACAAGAACGGTTTTAGCCCTGAGGATTTTATCCATCGTTGCACTTTGGAGGTCTTAAAATAATCCAGCGAATCAAGCAACATAAATCCGATGGTATTCACTGCTTCATAGTACTTGATGGTATTTAGATGGTCATTTCCAATATGGGCCATCTCGAAACGCCTTGCTTCTCTACCTTTCTTGAGAAAATCGGCATAGAGACCGATTACTTCGTCTTCGGCCAGATTGAAACATAAGCGGCCCTTAGCACGTCTGGCAAAAGGAGCTACTTTCCCCCTGACTTCTGCCCACACAAGCTTATTGAGATCAATTGTGACTCTTGTCAGGTGGTTTTTTGCCTTTTCAATATTATCATGTTGGAGGTCTTGAGTTAGATTCCCATTGAAGAACTGGGCAATGTGAGAAAGGATGTTGGATTCTTCGATTAGCACCTGTTCGGGTTTTATGAGCGCTAACGCAACGAAATCGGAATAAACTGGAATGAAGTGTTCTCTATAAAAGTCAAAAATTATTTCTGGAGTCATCCGGTCAAGGCTTTGTTGAACCTTTTACCCGCATTTAACTTTTTGATTTTAAAAACAAATCCTCGACGGGTTACTATACTTGGATGAACAATCTTGACTTTAATTTTCTTTCCGGTTTTCTTTTTGACGAAATTATCGATCTCCTCTGTTGTGTTAAAGGAATGGGGATCTTTGGCAAATCTTTTCTGAAAAATTCGTCCGGGCATCGGCTGCTCCTTTTAGAATGGCATTTTTTTCACTATTGAAAATAGGGTAGCAAGGGAAACAGACTACAAATACATATTATGTTGGCTTAACCATAAATATTTAAAATTGTCAATCTATTAATTTTAAAGGGTTTTGCAAAGGTTGCTATCAAGTTTCTAATTTCAAATTTCCAGTTTCTTGGAGTCATACAGGTACTGAAGAAGTGAACAGTTCTCGATATATTTCGCCTTTAATCCTGGGCCTGATAAGCTTTTTTCTGCTTAATATTTCATTCTTTGCGATGAGAAAAATGGGGTCAAGTCTACGTTTGGGGAATCTAAGGGACGTCCATAAATAAGTAAATAACTCGACATGGGAGACTTGGGAATTAGCCACGCTGAGGGACAGAGGTCGGATGTCAGATGTCAGAGGTCCATGAGGATGCGGAGTTTGTCTTCAACCTGAGACAATGTTCCTTGATCTACCTTTCCTACACGGTGTATTAGACGTTCCTTTGAGACAGATCGAATATCCTCGCATTTGATAAAGCTGACTTTGTCCAGACCACTTTTCAAAGGTTCTATCGGGACATGTGATCTGATTCCCTTTTCTCTGGTTGTAACCGGTATGATGATGATGAGGTCAGCAGGGCTCTGGTTGAAGAGATCAACCGAAATAACAAGCCCCGGCCGTCTATCCGATTGCTCATGACCGCGGACCGGGCTTAAGTCGATAAGCCAAAGCTCACCGCGCTTTGGTCTGATATCAATCATGCTTCTTCTCCATCACCAAGCGTTATATCCCACTGCTGCCTCTCCTGTAGTTCAGCGTGCCAGCCTTTATTGTTTTCGCGTAAGTTAGTAAAGTCTGCGCTCAGACCTTCAAGAAAGCGCTGTCTGCGGTAATGTTCTATTGCCTGTTCCACAATGGTTTGCATCGATGTGTTGTCCTGGCTGGCCAAGACATGAAGCAACTCTTGTGTGGTTTTGCTGATTCTGATTGTTGTGGTAGCCATAGCTCCCTCCTTGTGGTTGCTGTATACAATTCAGTTTGCATATATGAATACATATTGTCAACATAAAAGATTAAATGTACCTAATAGATCAAAAAAAGAGTGCTGTTATCATTTCCCGCTTGAGTGAGGAATTTTGGATTTGAAAAGAAAATATAAACTGATTCTTGTTGCTGGTGCTCGACCTAATTTTATGAAAATCGCTACGATTGTAAGAGCGATTAGATCAGAAGATAAGAAGGTAAGAACGTGGGAAGATGGGCAAGCGCTAAGAATACGCAGAGATCAGAGGTCGGAAGTCAGAGGTCAGAGGACGGAAGGACAGAGATCAGAAGTCAGAGGTCAGAGGACAGAAGATAAGAAAGTGAGAGGGTGAGAAGGTAAGAAAAAACATAGGACTGGAGACAGAGATCAGATGTCAGAGGTCAGAGGACGGAAGGACAGATGTCAGAGGGCATAGAGCAAGAAAAAGATGAACATCGAACATCGAACATCGAACATCGAATGATGAATGAAAAAACTGAGGACGGAAGGCAGAGGTCAGATGTCGGAGGTCAGAGAAGGGCAGAAAATCAGAAAAACAGAAGGTTAGAAGGAAAGGGGAAAGAGGAAATAGGAAAGAGGAAAGAGGGGATAGAAATCAGATGTCAGAAGTCAGAGGACAGATGTCACCCCGGTTGAACACCCTGGAAGGGAACCCCAGTGAAATGCGCTCCGACAAGTTAAATGCTACACGCTGTGACTCCGTCAATTTAACCCGCTAGGCTGTCGTAAACGAATTGCACGGGGTAAACCCGGTTCAACCCCAGTACGATTTCCCGAACCTACGGGGCAGGCTGGGCAGGGATGTCAGAGATCGGAGGTCAGAGGGGATGGTTGCCCCGATGAAATCCGCTACGCTCGTCATGGACATGAATTTCATGGGGTAAAGATGAATAGGATGATTGCCTTTGGCAAGGATGAATGGATGGCAAGGTAACATCCCGGTTAAATAAAAGCAAGGACAGATTTAACTGGATAAATCCCGGTTAAATAAAAGCAAGGACAGATTTAACTGGATAAATCTTAAATCTTTAGGAATAAAGTCACAGATTCTATGCAAGAGGCTTCAGAAACTCAATGCTGGCTGGAATTTTGTTTAGCTGCAAATATATCACAAACGAAACTTTTAACGGGCTTGAGGGTGAGTACGAACAAATCATCGCATCTAATTCTAATTCCCTGGCGCCTTTGCGGCTTCGCGTGAAGGATATAAGAAAAAGTTGAAAATAATCCTCGGCATAGGACATCCTGCGGATGTTCATTTGTTTAAAAACTTCATTCAAGAGATGAAAAACCAGGGCCATGAGGTCTTTGTAGCTGCAAGAGAAAAGGAAATCACCTACTTTCTACTGGATAAATTTGATATCCCCTATCACAGAATATCCTCCCATCAAAAAACCGTTTTCAAAAAAAACATTGATTTTTTTATCAGATGGTTTCGAACATTTAAACTGTGTAAACGAATTAAACCGGATATAGCAATCGGTGTTGGTGATTTTTATCTGCCCCAGATCGGGAAATTAGCAGGTTTTTCGACAATCGTCATTACAGCCAGGATGTGGAACAATGCCTCTTCCAGTGTTCGGGACCGGGTGGAAACAGGATTTGATATTCCCATTCAAAACACATCACATCTTATCTCCCTTGCCGAATGAAAAGCCTTGCCCTGTCAAATTATGATTAACACTCACCCGCAGCGATGGACCGATAAGCCGTTGTCATGGGTTAAGGAACTGGTCTGGCAGAATATTAAGAATGTGGCTAAAAAATTTATTGTCTCGCGCAGAGGCGCCCCAGTACGATCTTCCGGACCTACGGGGTAAACAAAGGCGCTAAGATTAGAAGATAGAAAATAGGAATCAGGAACTGGGAAAGATGTCGAAAGTCAGAGGGCGGCATTGCAATCAAGATGTGAGATAACAAAAAAAGGGGGGGAAATTGCAATGACTACAGTTGAAAGGCCTATACAGAAAAGCATGCAACAGGGTATCCGTGAAGGCAGTTACAGTACATATTTCAATTTGATCTGGAATATGAAAAAAAATGATTTTTCCGATCAAGATATATAATTAAGATAAAGGGTCAAATTCTAAATTGACCTTATATCCAAGCGCATTCGCATATTTTGAAATAGTTGAAAGAGTAGGAAATGAAGCTTTTCCCCCGCCTTCAAGTCGTGAAATATTGCTTTTTTGAGTACCCATGAGCTTGGCAACTTGCTCCTGGGTTTTCCCCTCTTTAATCCTGAGCTTTATAAGTTTTCTTCTAAGCTCCCAAACAGGCGCCATTGCTTCATATTCTTTTTTAAACTCGCGATCTTTTAACGCTTTTTCTTTAAAATCTTTAAAAGATGGTCTGTTCATTTTTTGTTACCTCCTTTAAGCTCCTTCATTCTTTTTGTAGCAAGGTCTAAATCTTTTTTAGGCGTTTTTTGTGTTTTTTTAATAATCGAATGAAGAATTACAATTTCATTGTTTTGAATGGTGCAAAAGAATGATCTTCCGATCCCTTCGTTGCCTTTTGCTCTAATTTCAAATAATCCTTTTCCCATTGGTGCTGTATGAGGTTTCCCTATATTAGGTCCCAATTCTTCTATCAGTTCTAAAATGTGGGTTAAATTTGCCAATATCCCAGATGGAAAAGACAGGGTCTGTTTTTCAACTTTTTTATTATAGAATGTGATAGTCCAATTCATATTATCAAGAACCCATTTTTCTGTTTTGCTGTAAATGTTATCATTTTTGATAACTATGTCAAGCGATATTAAATGTAAAAGGATGTAAAAAAAAGTGACCTGTAGGGGACGTTGTTACATTATGAAGTTATGATCCACAGACTTGTCCGCCTCTGGAGGATTACCCCGGTTAAATAAAAGCAAAAGCAGATTTAACAGGGCAGGCGCAGATTAAAAAGATGTTTGGTTCAATGTGATCAGGGGAGACATGAGCATTGTCGGATGGCAGAAGGCAGGCATGGCTGGGCAAAAAAAGTCATTGCCCCGGTTAAATAAATGCAAAAACGGATTTAACTGGGTAAACTTAGCGGAAACAACACAATATTGTTTCGTCCGTGTGAGTCTGTGGCAAAAATTTAGGAATTTATCAAACATTACTTGACAGAAAATGGGGTCAAGTCTACGTTTGACCCTTAGTTCGTAGATTAGATATCTCACGCAAAGGCGCTGAGATGTAAAAAAATGAAAGATCAAATGAATCCTCACGCAAAGGCGCAAAGGCGCTGAGATAAAAAAATGAAAGATCAAATAAATGGTCTCACGCAAAGGCGCAAAGACGCTGAGATAAAAAAATAAAAGATTAAATGAATCCTCACGCAAAGGCGCCCCAGTACGATCTTCCGGACCTACGGGGTAAACAAAGGCGCTGAGATAAAAAAATAAAAGATCAAATGAATCCTCACGCAAAGGCGCAAAGGCGCTAAGATAAAAAAATAAAAGATTAAATGAATCCTCACGCAAAGGCGCAAAGACGCTAAGATTAAGAGAAAAAATGTTTTGGGTGAAAAAATCGTAGGGAAGATCAATAGAGTGGTTTCTTTTTGAGGACACGATGGATACACTCTGTACAAAACTCTTGGCGGCTTAGCGCCTTTGCGTGAGGATATGAATGACTGAAAATGAGATTGCGAAGATAATTGTGGATGCGGCGTTTCAGATTCACAAGAGGCTTGGGCCAGGGTTGTTGGAATCAGTTTACGAGGTTATTCTGGCGCATGCGATAGACGGAAGGGGATTGAAGGTTGACAGGCAGGTGCAGGTACCAATCGTTTTTGATGGAATAAAATTTGATGAGGGATTTAGAGCTGATCTTATCGTCGAAGATAAAGTGATTGTTGAACTCAAATCAGTTGAAAAGGTTCTCCCCGTCCACAAAAAGCAATTACTGACTTACCTTAGACTGACTGATAGGAGGCTGGGATTATTAATCAATTTCGGTTCGGAACTGATCCGGGACGGCATTTCAAGAGTCGTCAACAACTTATAATCTTAGCGCCTTAGCGCCTTTGCGTGAGAAATTAAATAACAACCTCCGGGACGTCCATAAATAAGTAAATAACTTTTGTCTCTCGCCCCAGTTGAATACGCCCCGGCGAAAAACAACGGGATCGGAAGGAAGAAGGTTAGTCCGCCACACTAACGGCGGATAAAAAGGGAAGATGGTGAAAAGATTATAATGGGAAGGAATGAATTCTTGGCGGAATCCGGATGAAACCTTGCGTTTTTGGATATACCTCTGACGGGATTGGATGAATAGGATGAACCACTTGGGGGTGGCCCTGTTGAATTTCCCTGATGGAGCCCCGGTTAAATGCACTTTTTGCTTGACAGCCATCATTTTTAAAGGTAGCATTCAAAAATGACGTATAAAAAGAGATCGATCGAGCAAAAAATAGACCGGCTTTTGGAAATGTTCCCAGTAGTTGCCATTATTGGTTCACGGCAATGTGGAAAATCAACACTGGTTAAAAATGTCCGTCCGGATTGGAAATACTATGATCTGGAAAGACCGGATGACTATCAACTGATAACAAGTGATCCATTAGGTTTTTTTGCCAGGCAAAGTGAAAAAACTATTATTGATGAGGCCCAGCAATACCCGGAATTATTCAATGTATTAAGAGGTATCATTGACCGGGACAGAAAAGCAGTCGGCAGGTTTCTCCTTACTGGATCAAGTTCTCCTGATATAGTCAAAGGGCTGTCCGAAAGTATGGCTGGGCGAATTGCAAGTATTGAACTTTGGCCCTTTAAGGCAGCAGAATTTTATGACAAACCTCTTCCTCAAATTTACTCCCTGCTTTCTCAAGACAAACCGGATTTAGACCGGATTTCAAATCTAAAGTCAGAGTTGGATGTCAAGCATATATACGACCATTGGCAGTTAGGCGGTTACCCTGAGCCCAGGATAAAAGGTTGTGATACTCCGGAGTTTTACGGTTTATGGATGGATGAATATTTCTCGGATTACATCAGGAGAGATATTCAACGCCTTTTTCCCAGAATCAAGCCTCATAATTTTCGTCTTTTCATCCAAACTCTGTCCTTTCACTCCGGCAAAATTATTAATCAGTCAGACATAGCCAGGGCATTGGAAGTCAGCTCCGTTACCTCAAAAGAGTATCTTGAAATAATTCACAATACATTTATTTGGCGCAATCTGAGAAGTTATGAAAAAAATAAATTAAAGAAAGTGCAAAAGATGCCCAAAGGTTTTTTCCGTGACCAGGGGATACTGCATCATCTCTTGAAAATTAACAGTCTTGATAATTTATTAGTCCACCCGGTAGCAGGTTTTTCATTTGAATCTTTTGTTGTAGAGGAAATTATAAGAGGGTTTCAGTGCACATTAGCAGCAGGCATTGATTTTTATTTTTACAGAACCAGGGACAAATCAGAGATAGATCTTATTATAGACGCTCCTTTTGGTGTTATCCCAATTGAGATCAAGCTGGGTTATAAAATTAAGAAAGGGGTGCTGACGGCATTGAAGAATTTTTTAAAAGATACTAATGCTCATTTAGGAATATTAGTAAACAACTCAGATAAAATAGAATTTTTGGCTAATAATATTATGCAAATTCCAGCCCACTATTTTTGAAAACATAGGGATCGAGTCTTCACTCTTGACAGGTCGGAAAGGGAATAGAGGTCGGAGCGCAACCTGCGCGCAACCTGCGGGACGTCCATAAATAAGTAAATAACTATGGCTCACCCTAAGACTACAGGAAAGAGGATAGAAGACATAGGTCAGAGATCAGAGGTCAGATGTCAGAGGACGGAAGGCAGAGGTCAGATGTCAGAGGTCAGATGTCAGAGGACAGAGGACGGATGTCAGAAGACAGATGTCAGAGGACAGAAGGGAAAGAAGAAGGTAAGAAAATAAGAAGGTTAGAAGGTCAGAGAGTGGAGGACGGAAGGCAGAGGACAGATGTCAGAGATCAGAGGACACCCCGGTTGAATCCCTTTCAGGTGCTTCTGTCGAAGCAATTCAACTGGGCAGGGAGGACGGATGTCAGAGGTCAGATGTCAGAGGACAGAAGGGCAAGAAAAAGATGAACATCGAACACCCGCCCGCCTCGCAAGCGAGAGCGTTGCGGGCAGGTCGAACGTCCAACATCGAACGTCGAATGAAAAAAACGGAGGACGGAAGGCAGAGGTCAGATATCAGGTGTCAGGATTAAGGAATAAGGGTTCTAAGTTCAAGGTTCAAAAGGCAATGACAAATAACCAATAACGAACAACCAATAACCGATAACGAATCAGCGCGAAAAGGCAGGGTCTTTGACAGGCCCTGCCTTTTTATTTGCGTCAGTGGAAGTAATGATAGTACAGTGAGCTGAAAATGTTAAAAAAGCTTTGGGCTGGAAGCCGCAGTATTCACCTGAACAGAGTGTGAGAGAATATGTAGACTGGCTGTATGGACAGGAGAATGTTGAAGATATTTTGGAGTATGCGGAAAAGACCATGAATAAACTGGGTGTCGTAAGATCCACATATTAAATGTCTCACGCAAAGGCGCCCCAGTACGATCTTCCGGACCTACCCCAGATGAACACCCAAAGGGTACCCGGTTCAACAGGGCAGGCGGGGTAAACAAAGGCGCTGAGAAGAACTCAAAAACAGGGCAATAATTTAAAGCGCTCCGGTTAAATAAATGCAAAAACGGATTTAACTGGGTAAACTTAGCGGAAACAACACAATATTGTTTCGTCAGTGTGAGTCTGTGGCAAAAATTTAGGAATTTATCAAACATTACTTGACAGAATTACCCTATAAGGTTAATTTACATTATGGAAAAGTGAAAACCGCATTAAGATCTTTTAACGGTGCAATCCGCTGTTCGTTTACGTGGTGCGGACGCTTTTACCGCAACGGCATTGATCGGCGCTCAGACAATGGGGCTTGAAATTGTCCAGGCGCTCGAAGTGGTTTGTTCCATGAGTCGATCCGATTTTTACAAAAGTATGACGACCCATGCGTCAAGCCAAATTTGGCAGGATGTTTACCATCCGGAAACGCCTGCCGGAATAGCCTATGTCAAGGTTACGTTATGCCATGATGGGTCTATAGTGATCCAGTTCAAGGAGAAATGAGATGAAACGCGACTGTCTGAATTGCGGACAAAAAGAGATGGCGCATACTGTTCGAGATGTGCCATATACCTATAAAGGGCATCATACCGTTATTCCCAGGGTCAAGGGATGGCACTGTTTCCATTGCGGGGAAGTTGAATTCGACGCAGGCGAAGGTGTTCGCTTTGCCGAGGCCATCAAACAATTCGCCAGGGAAATCGATGCAAAGGAAGCGGCTGAACTTGCAAGAATTCGTAAAAAACTCAAGCTGACGCAGCAGGAAGCTGCGTTGCTCACCGGGGGAGGGCGAAACGCATTCTCCCGCTACGAGCGTGGCAAGGCCAAACCCATGCAATCGGTCACTAACCTGTTTAAGCTTCTGGACAGCCACCCCGACCTGCTCGATGAAATCACCCCCGGGTCTTGAATTTTACGCTTTTTTTTCAAAAAAGAATGTGCGATATGAGCTTTGTCGGGCAAGGCCGGAGGTGCCCACGAATGTCATCTATGGTGTATATGGTGTAAAAGCTTGAATTGTGAATTAGCCACAAACACACACAGAAGGGCTTTTTTTTGGCCACCCCGGTGAAATACGCTTCGCTTTTCCTTCGGAATTGCACAGGGCGGGCGGATTTTCACGGATACAATCGCTAACGGGTCCACTAATTTCACTGATTTACACAAAAAACGATAGGAAACAGCTAAAAGCCACAAGCCTCAAGCTTCAAGGAAACCGCGGGAACAGACAAGGTGGCATGAAATAAAGCCGGGTTGCACCGGCCGGCACAGATAAACAAAAGGAAAAACAATGTCTCACGCCCTAACGCCTTGCCACTTGAAACTTGTAGCTTGAAAACAAGTCTGCGGTTAAAAAACAATTCGTGGACAAAAAGAAAAATAATGGCTTGACGGCAATTAATATGTTTATTAAACATTATGTTTTACATACATATTAACTTTGCAGATTTGAGGGCATTTCATGAGATTGCATTTTATGAACAGAATTCGGGAAATTACTAAACTCACAAGAGTATTAGAGTCTCCCGATCCCTCATTGGTTATCATTTACGGACGACGGCGATGCGGCAAATCAACCCTGCTGCAACATGTTGCAAAAAAAACAGACATTTATTTCCTTGCTGATCAGCAAGAGCCACCCCTGCAAATTAAAAGTCTTGCCGTAGAGATCGGCAGAACGATTCCTGGTTTCGGACAGGCAAGCTACCCTTCATGGGAAATCATATTGTCGGCCCTGCAGCATCAGGCTAAAAAGGGTACCACGCTGGTTATCGATGAATTCCCCTATCTGGTCCAGAAATCCCCTGAACTGCCAAGCATTATCCAGAAATTAATCGACGGCCACCGGAATAAAACAAACATCATCATTTGCGGGTCTTCACAAAGGATGATGCAGGGTCTGGTCCTTGACAGCACCGCCCCCTTATACGGCAGGGCTGCAGAAATCATCAAAGTTCGGCCCCTTGAGCCGGGATGGATAACAGATGCCCTGCCCCTCAACAGTATAGAAGCCATTGAGGCGTATTCTATCTGGGGAGGCGTACCCAGATATTGGGAACTGGCAAAAACTTACAAAAGCCAGACAAAAGCCTGCAAAGAACTTATCCTGGATAGAGATGGTGTTCTTCACAACGAGCCCATGCGTCTGCTGCTTGATGATATGCGCAGCGCAAGCCAGCCGCATTCGCTTCTTTCTTTAGTGGCCAATGGCTCAAACAGATTATCGGAAATTGCGGGCCGTCTGGGAAAACCGGCCACCAGCCTGACGCGTCCGCTGGCCAATTTGATTGAACTGGGGTACATTAAACGGGACCATCCCTTTGGAGAAAGCCCAAGGTCATCTAAAAAGACCATTTACAGGCTTGAAGATCCATTTTTATTATTTTGGTACCGGGTTGTCCTGCCCAATCATTCACTTCTCGAGCGAGATCTTATTGATGCCGTTTATACTGAATCTCAAAATCGTTTTAAGGCCCAGATCGCTGAAATATGGGAGGAAATGGCGCGAACATCAACGGCCCATCTTAATATTGCCAATATTCGCTGGAAACCGGCCCAGCGCTGGTGGGGAAACGGTCGTGATGGAAAAAATATGGAAATTGATATCGTAGCCGAGTCATTGGACCATAAATTTTTATTATTCGGAGAGGTCAAGTGGGAGGAGAAAACAAATATTAAAGCGACAATGAGTCAGTTAAAAAAATCTGTCGCCAACTTTCCTGTACAGACGGGTAAAAAAATAATCATGGCACTCTGGTGCAAAAACAATAAAATTAAAAATGAAGAATACTGGATAATCACCCCTGGGGATGTACTTTCCGGATTAAAATAAGATGGCGTCGTAAAAAGTTGAAAGCCATAAGCTGAAAGCTACAAACAAAAACAGCTTTCTGCTTGAAGCTTGCCACTGAAAAAAAGCGCTGAGAAGGGCTTTGTTTTGGCCACCCCGGTGAAATACGCTTCGCTTTTCCTTCGGAATTGCACAGGGCGGGCGGATCTACACGGATTTTCACGGGTATAATCAAATTAAACCGCTGCGCGTAAAAAAAGTATCCTTTACCCTGAAATCCCCGACATCTGAATAATAAATACCGGGAAACAACTTGCAAAATGAACCAAATAGGGCCAGGTATTTACTATTTCAGACCTCGTCATTCAGCTTGGAAAAATAATCGTTACTCCTTAATTTTCGGGGGATTGCATGAAAATTGGACACTGGCCCTCAGGTTTCAGGTGTCAGGTGTCAGTAGTGAAAAAGCGAGAGCCAGCCTGAAACCTGACACCTGAAACCTATGCTTCGAGAAGGCTTCACCACGCCCGATAATGTCCAAAAAAAAGACCTATTTTTCTATCATGTTACGAGATCTGTATTTACTATTTACTTTTATGAAGGAGCTGGGGTCAGGCTTGCTTTATTGTCATTAAATATGCATTGACATTGCTATGTATATTCGATTACACTGCACCATCAATGAAATATAATGGCGGATAGAGAATGGAAAAAGAAAAATTAAAAGAACTTATCATCGGCCATAAAGAAAGATTTCTCTCCAGAGGTGGGCTTGTCAGGAGAGAAATTCAGGATCAAATCGCAAATTATATTCCGCAACGTGAGATCCTTATCATTACCGGTGTAAGACGAAGTGGCAAATCATCTCTCATGAAGCTGTTATGTGATGATCTTCTCAGCAGAGAGGATGTGCTGGAGAACGACATCCTTTACCTGAACTTTGAAGATGAACGTTTTATTCCTTTTACCTTTCACGATTTTGAACCGCTTTACGAAACATTTATTGAACTGGAAAATCCTAAAGGGAGAATCTATCTGTTTCTTGATGAGATTCAGAATATCAGTGGATGGGAAAAATGGCTGAACAGGCTCTATGAATTCGAAAATGTAAAGATCTTTGTCACGGGTTCAAATGCCTCCTTGTTGAGCTCTGAAATCTCAACTGCCCTGACCGGCAGGAATCGTCAAATCGTGACCTGGCCCTTTTCTTTGCGTGAATTCCTGACAATGAAGAAGGTGATCATTGATGGCAAAAGCTTGTACAAGAGACAGAAGAAGGTTGAAATAAAAAGGGTATTTGGAAAATATCTCGAACTGGGTGGATTCCCCGAAGTCCTGAAAACAGGAGACCCAACCCTGTTGGAACAGTATTACAAGGATATCATCTATCGTGATGTCATTGCCCGCCACGGCATTAAAAATATTAAAGCGGTCAAGGAGCTGACCCTGTTTCTGGCGGCTAATCCGGGAACTATTCAAAGCTATAAGAATATGCAGAGAATTATTGGTGTCAGGAGCCAGAATACAGTTAAAAATTATCTTGAAGCCTTAAATGATGTCTATTTGTTTTTTTCTATGGACTTGTTTGATTATTCTTTGAAACGACAGATTTATAATCCCTCTAAAATTTATTGCATTGATGTGGCGCTGAGCAATTCCATCAGCTTTAAATTCTCCAGGAACATGGGACATATTTATGAAAATTTAGTTTTTCTGGAGCTGCTGAGAAGGGGTAAGGAGCTATACTACTGGAAGTCCCAAAAAGGCAGAGAGGTTGATTTTGTCATCAAGGACGGTCTTGATATTACCGAGGCCATTCAGGTTTGTTATTCTTTGGAAGATGAAAGAACCAGACAAAGAGAGATGCGGGCTCTAACAGAAGTAAAAGATGAACTGAGAGTCGACTGCCTTACGGTGATTACCGATGATGAAGAATCACATGGCGAGATCAATATTATGCCTCTGTGGAAATGGCTATTATAGGCTCAGACTTGCGTTATTGTCGTTATTTGGAGAAAGAGTATGAGTTTCCTCTTTGCCTTGCAAAAAAACATCTTTGGCGATAAAAGAACCTGTAAAAATATCATTTTTTAATATTTGGCAGAAACCAGGTTATGGATATGTATACCCTGCCCCGATGATCCGGATTCTCCCCTGCCTTTCGGTAAAGCGTACAGTCATAATGCCAAATGTAGTTATGCCAAGGCAAGTCGAACAGGCCTTGCCCGGAAGTCCGGGACGTCCATAAATAAGTAAATAAGTCTCTATCCAATTGATATTTATGTTAGTTTAAGACCTTTTTTCTTGTTTTTAGACAGGATTAACCCTCCAGAGGCGGGCAAGCTGGATTATTCGGATTAGCTACAGACCCACACAGACTGACACAGACAAGATAATAAAATTCTTAATTCTTAATTTTGAATGAAAAAGATGAGAAGGGCAAGAGCCAAGGACTGAGGGCAGGCTTCGCCGGACAAAAATAGTCATCGCCCCGGTTAAATAAATGCAAAAACGGATTTAACTGGGTAAACTTAGCGAAAAAACCCAATGTTGTTTCGTCCGTGTGTTTCTGTGTGGGTCTGTGGCTGATAATAGGTAGTGTGCACTTTGGGGATGTCCATTGGTTTATTGGTTTCTTTAGTATGGAGTTGCGGTGAGATGGCGGTGTGCCTTATTGAGATTCCCTGTTAATAATATCGTGTGTTCCAATTGCTCGAAAAATCAATCCGTTTTCAAGAAGTTCAAAAGTGAACCGATATTTCATGGTAACAGATCCCTCCCACAATGTTTTTGTTCCCTGGATTCGCTTAATTCTGAGTGAGGGATGTGGCGTTTGTTTCAAAAATAGAGATAGTTTTTCATCGAAGGCTTTTTGAATTTCTTTGGGCAATTTATTATATTCTTTTTTGAATCGCTTGCTGAACTGGCAGGTAGTTACTTTTTTAGCCATTTTAACCCTTCCTCGGCAGACTCGAATTTGGCGGAAAGCTGATCTTTTTCGATTTCCTCATCAACATCAGCCTCCATTTTTTGCCATTCTTTTGTCCAGTACCATCCCTGCGAAGGGTCAATAAGTTTTCTGGGCTTCAAGACAATCTGACTTTTTTCAATATCCACTTCAACATAGTCGCCTTTTTCTATTCCAAGAGTAATCATGATCTTCTTGGGTATACGAATTTGCCCCTGAGGGCTTATTTTCATTATTGTTGACGTTGGCATAGTTCCTCCTTTAAACAATTAAACTTTTAAACTATTTTAGATGTTATTTTCTTTCCAGTCAAGCGAAAATAGAATCAATAAGCTTCGATTATAAATTAAAAAAACCTTGGCGAAACATACCCTTTTGCCCAATTACTGCTTCAGGCTCAAATTTCAAGCCTCGAAATACTCAATGTATTCCTATGTTTAAAGTTTTCGCCTTCCTTGAACTTGAGCAAAATTGAACATTTTTCAAAGGTCTCGACACGGAATCCAGTCGAGTTTTCTATATACCGGCTTTCGAAAGAATGAAAGAACCTTGACTTTTTACCCTGATATATACAAAACACCCTTGACTTCTTACTTCACAAGGAGGTAATATACAATTCTGGCTTGAGGTGAAGCCTGTATCAAGAACGTCTGATGTGATGTAAAGGAGTGTATTTCATGCAACGATTGGTCGAAAAACAGATTACAGGCTGGAAAGACTCGCAGCGTCGTAAACCACTGATAATCCGTGGTGCGCGGCAGGTTGGAAAAACATGGTTGGTCGAGAATGTTCTGGCTGAACAATTTAATAGCTTTGTCAAAATAGATCTGGAAAAACGCCGCGACCTGCACATTCATTTCTCCGGGACTCTTGAGCCTCAGGCGATATTGAACCATCTGGAATTGACAACCGGTCGAATCATCCCAGGGCAGACGCTTCTTTTCTTTGATGAAATCCAGGCCTGTCCAAGAGCAATCATGGCATTACGCTATTTTTATGAAGAGATGCCGGAACTTCATGTTGTTGCTGCCGGTTCATTGTTGGAGTTTGCCTTTGGCGAAATATCCATTCCTGTTGGTCGCATTCAGTATCTGTACATGCATCCGCTGACATTTTATGAATATCTCCTCGCAATGGGCAAAGAACAGATGGCTGAATATACACTAAACCAGCCGGATAGCGTTGCAAAGTCTATCCAGAAAATCATTCTCGGGGAATTGCGAATTTATTTCTTTGTTGGCGGCATGCCTGAATGTGTCAAGACCTATCGTGACTCTGGTTCTATGGTTGAAACCTTTCAAGTCCAATCAGAAATTCTGGACTCGTATCGTGATGACTTCTTCAAGTACGCCCCCCGTATCAACACGATGTGTCTGGATGCAGTTTTTTTGAATGCAGCAAAAAGTATTGGCGAGCAATTAAAATATACCCGCCTTAATGATGGACATTCCGGCCGGATGAATCGAAAAGCGTTTGATTTGCTGGTCAAGGCGAAGGTAGTTCATAAAATCCCGGCCTGTGATCCAAGTGGTTTGCCGTTAGGCGCAACAGCCAATCAAAAGAAATTCAAGGCATTCATGCTGGACATAGGGCTTATGCAGAAACTCTGTCAGGTGCCGGTAGAATTGGAATTGCAGCAAGAAAACCTTTTGGCGATGTATCGCGGGAAACTTGCGGAACAATTTGTTGCCCAGGAACTTCTGGCCTGGCATGGTTCGGAGTTGTTTTATTGGGCACGGGAGGCCCGTGGTAGTAATGCCGAAGTAGACTTTCTCGTTGTTCGGCAAGGAAAGATTTACCCGGTAGAGGTGAAATCGGGTTCAGGCGGGAGTCTGCGAAGTCTTCATCTCATGCTTAAAAAGTATCACAATTGCCCGCAAGGACTGGTACTTTATAGCGGTACGAGCAACAAATTATCCGAGCAGAATCTCCAATTCCTACCACTATATTGTGTATCGACTATTGGTGACCGACGACCGGCTCTGCGAATTAACTAAGAACAATCCCGGGGGACAATCCATAAATAAGTAAAAAACTTGATATGGGAGACTTAGCCACCCCGGTACCATCCTCTGGAGGCGGATAAATCTGCCGGAGCTACAATCTTTTGAACCGCTAAGACGCAAAGACGCAAAGGATTTTATTTATTTCCAGATCGGAACCCCGGTTAAATACACTTCGCTGTCCTTCGGAATTTAACAGGGCAGGCGGAAGATCTGAAAAAGAACCATGCCCTGACGGGCAAAAAAATGAGTGCAAGTTGTTGTGAGCGCCGATACCCGGCGGTCATAATGTCTTTCTTGGCGTGCTTCGCGTCTTGAGCGCAGCGGGCGGTAAAAAAACTGTTGAACCGCCCCAATACGATCCTCCAGAGGCGGATAAATCTGCCGGAGCTACAATCTTTTGAACCGCTAAGACGCAAAGACGCAAAGGATTTTATTTATTTCCAGATCGGAACCCCGGTTAAATACACTTCGCTGTCCTTCGGAATTGAACGGGGCTCGGCGGACGATCTGAAAAAGAACCATGCCCTGACGGGCAGGAAAAGCTTTTATCTCCAGAGGTTGTTGGACATTCGTTTTAAGACCTGTCGGGGACGTTGTTACATTATGAAGTTATGATCCACAGATTACCCCGGTTAAATAAAAGCAAAAGCAGATTTAACAGGGCAGGCGCAGATTAAAAAGATGTTTGGTTCAATGTGATCAGGGGAGACATGAGCATTGTCGGATGGCAGAAGGCAGGCATGGCTGGGCAAAAAAAGTCATCGCCCCGGTTAAATAAATGCAAAAATGGATTTAACTGGGTAAACTTAGCGAAAAAACCCAATGTTGTTTTGTCTGCGTGTTTCCGTGTGTGTCTGTGGCTGAGCTAAAAATAGTCATCGCTTCGCGAAAAAAATACAGAACAAACTGTACAAGGCAAGCCCCGGTGAAATACGCTCTGCCTTTGTTAAATGCGCTCCGCGCCCTAAAGGACGGGGCTTGCGGGGAGCAATCCGGTCAATGGTCTGAAAGAATAACTTTGCTTTGCGCCACGCGGCGCAAGCGCCTGCGCTGCACGTGTGTGAGGCAAGAGATAGGGATAGCGCCTATTTAATCAGGGAGAAGTCAGATAGCCAGGTGTGTGCTGAGCGTATTTCTGTTCCGTTTGGATATGTTTTTTCACGGTTAAGATTTTTGACGATCTGTACTTTTTTTACCCCGGGAAAACGCTTGCCAAAAATCGAAAAATTCCTGCTTTGACTGCTGTCCGCCCATTTTACCTCTATCATTAAAAAGGGCGCTTCATTTCTGGTGATAAAAAAATCAATTTCTCTGCTGTCTTTTGTTTTGAGATAATAGAGTTGTGCCTGCTCTCCATAACAGTCCTCGATATGATGGATTTCTTTTAACAGGGCGCAGGCGGTCAGGTTCTCCAGTTTTATGCCTGAATCTCCGATAACCTGTCCGGTATCGTAAAAATAATACTTGGGCGCTTTAAGAATGGAGCGGGCGATATTTCTGTGAAATGGCTCAACCCTGAAGATGACGTACATATTTTCAAGTATTGTCAGCCATCTCTTTATTGTTTTGTCGGAACACTGGATGTCCTGCGCCAGGGAATTATATGAAACAGGGCTACCGACTCTTTTGCGTAATAACTGGATAAGGGTTTCAATAGATGTAATCTGCCGGACATTTTCAAGATCGATTATGTCCTGTTTCAGAATTATGTCAAGATGTGACCGTTTCCATCGGTTATAAAATCTTGTGCTTCCTTCGAGATAAGGTTCGGGGAAACCACCTGTGTCAATCAGATGATCCAGGACAGCCTGAAGATTATCAGGGTTATTTATTTTTTTGATTTCCTTCAGGTCGAGGGGATGCAGTCGGAACTGGAAGAAGCGTCCGGCAAGGGAATCGCCGACCTTTTTGTATGTATCTAATTTGGCGCTGCCTGTGACAATTATCCGGGGCTGGACGCCTTCAGTATCATAAATGCCTTTGAGCCATGATTTCCAGTTTTTAAGTTTGTGGAGTTCGTCGAATATAATAAGATCTTTTGATCTGTCCCACGATCTTTCGATAAGGCCTAACCGGTGTTCCGGATTATCAAAATTGAGATAATCAAAATTGTTACTCAGCATTTTTGACAGGGTTGTTTTGCCGGACTGTCGGGGGCCGGTTAACAGGACAATTTTTTTCTTTAAATCGTCCAGAATATAATTTGTCAGATATCGTTTCATATAGACTTTTTAACCCTTTATTCCGAATTAGTCAAGACTTTTTCGTAATTCATGCCGGTTCACACATCCTAAGGCTGAAATTAAGAGATTCGTTGTTTAGCCACAGACGCACACAGACTGACCCCAGTACGATCCTCCAGAGGCGGATAAATCTTCCGGACCTACGGGGCAGGCACGGATATTTGTCCGGCAGGCATCGCCGGACAAAAGATGTCATCGCTTTACGAAATAGATTCAACCATTTGCGTGCCTGGCTGTCTATGACAGATGCCAGGGGATGGCATAATCATATTCTGATAGCTGAATGATGCTTGGGCATGGAGCAATGACTAACCCCTGGGCAATATTTAGACCCCGGTACGATCTGATAGACCTACAGGGCAGGCAGGATAATCAGGATATTTTTGTGGATCCAAAAAGAAAAAATGAACCGCTAAGGGCGCTAAGGATTTATTTTGTTTTTGGAATGAGAACGGATCATTCCAAAAATCATCATGCCCTTACGGGCAATTTATATTTATGCGGTTTCTTTATTCCCCAGGTACAACCTGCGGGACGTCCATAAATAAGTAAATAACTATGGCTTACCCTAAGACTACAGGAAAGAGGATGGAAGGCAGAGGACAGAAGACAGAGGACAGAAGACAGAGGTCAGAGATCAGAGGACAGATGTCAGAGGACAGAAGGGCAAGAAAAAGATGAACATCGAACACCCGCCTGCCTCGCAAGCGAGAGCGTTGCGGGCAGGTCGAACATCGAACATCGAACATCGAATGAAAAAACGGAGGGCAGAGGGCAGGGCTTTGGGAAGGAAAGGGTTAATGGTGAAAAACAAAAGGAAATAGGAAATAGGAAAGAGGAAAATAAACCACTGTTTCGGAAGGACGGGATCCGGAAGTTTCAGGGATATTTTCAGAGGGCACTGGTGCTGGCGCCCCGGCAATGGAAAAAGGCAGTGGAGCGGACCTGGGCCTATTTCCCGGACGATTCCGTGGTCATGGGGATCGTCCCGGAGAACGACGACAACATGAAAAGCCGGGTGCTGAAGTATTTGGCAACCACAGCGGTTTCCGAACCCGCAAAAGCTGTCGGAAAGTGAAAGATCAAATAAATGGTCTCACGCAAAGGCGCAAAGACGCTAAGATAAAAAAATGAAAGATCAAATAAATGGTCTCACGCAAAGGCGCAAAGACGCTAAGATAAAAAAATGAAAGATCAAATAAATGGTCTCACGCAAAGGCGCAAAGGCGCTGAGATGTAAAAAAATAAAAGATCAAATGAATCCTCACGCAAAGGCGCAAAGACGCTAAGATTAAGAGAAAAAATGTTTTGGGTGAAAAAATCGTAGGGAAGATCAATAGAGTGGTTTCTTTTTGAGGACACGATGGATACACTCTGTACAAAACTCTTGGCGGCTTAGCGCCTTTGCGTGAGGA
>Ga0208648_1001278_pt1 | contig 21164 bp, 24 predicted proteins | sample AntAceMetag02UKL_FD_184772 | JGI IMG/M metagenome (GOLD analysis project Ga0208648, IMG submission 184772) | Saline lake microbial communities from Ace Lake, Antarctica - Antarctic Ace Lake Metagenome 02UKL (SPAdes) (version 2) | ecosystem: Environmental > Aquatic > Non-marine Saline and...
CTATCTTTGATTTGTTTGTTTTTGGACAAATAATACATATCATAAATAGTGAATCTTGTCAATATTTTTAATTATTTCAATTGGTTAAATTTAACCTCTTTAATGAATATTAACCCCGAAAGTTGAGATTCTAACGTTCTAATATCAACATTCCAATATTTCTTGCTCACGGCAAATATTTAAGCGTCATTAAACTCCTTTATTCTCAACAAGTTGTAGAATTTTAGAGACGGTCCGGTTAATCTACCAAAAAATAATTTTAGGGGCGGCGCTTATCCTTTAATATATGGTTGGATATGACCACCCGTTGTATTTCCGAAGTCCCTTCATAAATGGTAAACACCCTGGCATCCCTGTAAAATCGCTCAACCGGATAGTCTTTGATGAACCCGTATCCGCCATGTATCTGCAAGGCTTTTGCGGTGACCCGGTTAACCATCTCAGAAGCAAAAAGTTTGGCCATGGATGCCTGGACCGTAAATTTTTCACCGCGATCCTTCATGGCGGCAGCAGAAAGCATCAACTGCCGGGCTGCTTCTATTTCCGTAGCCATATCCGCAATCATCCATCGAAGGCCCTGAAATTTGGAAATCATCTGGCCGAATTGTTCCCTTGTTTTGGCATATTTGACGGCGGCATCGAATGCCGCCCGGGCCACACCCACCGATTGAGCCGCGATACCGATGCGCCCACCGTCAAGCGCTTTCATGGCGATTTTAAAACCGTCTCCTTCATTTCCGAGCATGTTTTCAGCAGGGACCTTACAGTTGTTAAAGACAAGATCCGTTGTGTCGGAAGCCCGCAGCCCCATTTTATCTTCTTCATCTCCCACAATGAACCCCGGCGTTTCTTTTTTAACCAGAAATGCACTGATCCCTCGGTGTCGTTTGGTTTCATCTGTTATGGCGGTGGCAATAGTCAAACCGGAATTTTTGCCTGATGTTGTAAAGCGTTTTGTACCGTTTAAAATATATTCATTGCCGTTGCGTACGGCAGTGGTCGACTGCCTCACAGGATCGGAACCCGCATGGGGTTCGGTCATGGCAAAGGCGCCGATGATATCCCCTTTTGCAAGGGGTTTTAAAAATGTTTCTTTTTGATATTCGGTTCCAAACCGGTAGATACTTTCACAGACGATGGAATTGTGAACCGACATAACAACGGCAGTCGAAGCGCAGGAATATGCAATCTCGGAAAGCGCCAGTACATAACTCACGGTATCGGCGCCGGAGCCTTCATACTCAACAGGGACCATCATCCCCATCAGTCCCAGATCTCCCATCTTTTTGAGATTTTCAGACGGAAATTCCTTGGTGCGATCCCGTTCCGAGGCGGTGGTCGCCACTACTTTCCTTGAAAATTCCCTGGCCATGCTTTGGATCATGATCTGCTCATCAGTCAGCGCAAAAGGCATTTGTTACTCCTTGTCAACTTGGTATCGTTTTCTTTTTCCTCAATCACCATTCGCTGTTCAACATTGGTTTATTTATTCAACATTCGATGTTGGACGTTCGATGTTTACCCGCCTTCGGCGGCGCCAGAGGCGACCAGGGTTCGATGTTCATCTTTTTCAGTAAACCTTTCACAGTCCTTCCAGCGCAAAAAAATAACTTAGTGCTTATTGGGCGAAGCCCCTAACCCCTTACGGTCCATAGATAACCACCAAAAGCTCTGCTTTTTCTTTGCCGATGTTTCTTAACTTGTGCCGTATACCCGAGTTAAAATGAAGGGATTCTCCTGTATTGAGCTTATTGACGTGGTCGCCGACGATTATTTCAATCTTTCCGGCCAATACGTAAACAAACTCTTCCCCCTCGTGCTGATACCCCACTCCCTTGTGATCCTGCATGGCTTCAATGAAGACCTTAAACGCTTTTAAATGTTTATTCTCGGCTCCGGGCGTAAGGGTGGTATAGGCATAGTTTTCGGTGCGTTTTGTATAAGCCTTGATGCGTCTTTTTAGGCCCGTTTCCTGTTCTCTGAGAAAAAAACCGGAATTTATCTCCAAGGCCCTGGCGATCTGCAAAAGAGTTCCGACCGGCGGGATCTTCTTACCGCTTTCTATCTGTTTAAGATCATCGATTGAAAAACCGGTTTCATTGGCCACACGGTCCAGGGACATTTTCTTTTTTAGTCTTTCTTTCTTTATCTTCTTGCCAACCGGGACAACACTGTCAGCCTTTTTATTTACCATAACCCCTCCTCAATTAGTATCCATCCATAAATCGATAATGGGCACAAATTAAGTTTCCAATTCAGAAATGAGCAATTTTTCGCAAGATCAAGGAAATCAAGGAATACCGCGGAGGCGTACAAGTGGTACGCCGTACAAGTAATTCCGCAGATTGACCCCAGAGAAATAGGCTCCGCATTTCACGGGGCAGGCGCAGAGATTGCGGAAAAGGGCAATTTCCGGATGGAAACTAATTATATTTATAAAATCCATGTCCTGTCTTTCTGCCCAGCCGCCCGGCCTCCACATATTTCCGGAGAAGAGGGCAGGGGCGGTATTTTGAATCCTTGAATCCATCGCAAAGTGTATCCATAATGGCAAGACAGGTATCCAGTCCGATAAGATCGGCCAGGGCCAGAGGTCCCATGGGATGATTCGCGCCAAGGGTCATTACCTTGTCGATATCTTCCCGGGTTCCGACCCCGTGAAACAGACAGTAAACTGCTTCATTGATCATGGGCATGAGTATTCTGTTGGCGATAAAGCCGGGGTAATCGTTTGCCTGGGCCGGTGTTTTGCCGAATTTAACCGCCAGATCCCGGGTTGTTTTGAACGTGTCATCTGAAGTTACAAGGCCCCGGATGACCTCAACCAGCTTCATCACCGGTGCCGGATTCATAAAATGCATCCCGATAATTTTTTCGGGCCGTTTGGTTTGTGCTGCAATCCGGCCGATGGGGATGGAAGACGTATTGGTTGCCAGAATCACAGGCAGGGCGCAGATTTGATCCAGGTCTCTAAATATCCGAAACTTGATCGGCTCATGCTCGGTGGCCGCTTCGATCACAAAATCGGCCGCCGACATTTCATTGATATCTATGGTCGTTTTTATTCGCGTTAGAACCGCATCCCTCTCTTTGTCGGTCATTTTTGTTTTGTCAACACGTCGCTGCAAATTTTTTTTGATGGTTTCAAGACCCTGTTGGATAAATTCGGTCTTTATATCGCTCATAATCACCTCAAGGCCGCTCATGGCAGCAACCTGTGCGATTCCGTTTCCCATCTGGCCGGCGCCTACAACGCCGAACGTTTTTATATCCATAATAGTCTCCTTAAACGCCCTTGTCAGATAATCTTTATCGGTTGTTCGCAAACAAATAACCGGTAACATTTTTTCATTTCAGAACTCCTGACCTGTATATGTAATTTCAACGTGATATGAAGGTTTAGTCGTAATTTCAGACGCAACAATTTGAACATCGAACCCTGGTCGCCTCTGGCGCCGCCGAAGGCGGGTAAACATCGAACGTTCAACGTCGAACGTCGAATGTGGAAGGCGCTCCTGCCCGCCATCGCGAGCCGTACTCAATGCTCTTCGTCCTTTTGTTGGCTCGCTCAGGCGAGGCGGGCGGGTCGCTTTGTCTTTATTATAAATGGTAGAATACATTATTCAATGTTCAACGTTCGATGTTCGACGTTCATCTTTTATATGCCCTCAAGATGTGGATTCTTCATTCAAATATGTTGAATCTGAATTTACGATAGGTCAGTAACCCTGCATTTATCGTTTTACCACCATGGCCACGGCTTCACCGCCGCCAAGACACAATGAAGCAACGCCGATTTTTTTGTCCTGCCGCACCATTTCATGTAACAGAGTAACAAGTACCCGGCATCCGCTGGCGCCGATGGGATGCCCCAGTGCAACACTCCCGCCGTTTACGTTGACCTTCGCATGATCCAGACCAAGTTCCCGCAGAACCGCCACAGTGGAACCGCTGAACGCTTCATTAATTTCAAAAAGATCCACGTCATCTATTGGGATTCCTTCTTTTTTTAAACACTTTGGGATGGCCCAGATCGGCGCTGTAAGAAGGTCTTTCAAGTCTACACCGTATGCTGCCTGGGCGCCGATGGTTGCCATGATGGTACACCCCATTTCTTTTGCTTTGTCTTTGGACATGACGACTACCGCTGCAGCACCGTCACTGACGATGGATGCATTGCCGACGGTTCCTTTTCCATCCTTTTGAAACACTGGCTTCATCTTTGAAAGAGTTTCCAACGGGGTTTCCCGGGGACATTCATCCTGATCAAAGACCACAGGGTCGCCTTTTCGCCGGGGAATTGTAACCGGAACAATTTCATCTTTGAACCTGCCGGAGCTTATGGCTTCAAGGGCCCGGCCATAGGATTCGGCGGCATAATGATCCTGGTCTTGGCGGCTGATATGATATTTTTCCGAACTCAGCTCATTGGTAATGCCCATATGAAAATCGTTAACAACATCCCAGATGCCGTCATGTATCATGTGATCTTGGATGTTGCCCGGACCCATGCGATATCCAAATCGGGCCTTTTCAAGATAATAGGGCGCCATACTCATGCTTTCCATGCCTCCCGCCACAACAATGTCCGCATCACCTACCTGAATGGCCTGGGCGGCCAGCATCACCGACTTTAAGGCCGAACCGCAAACCTTATTCACGGTGAGACATTCAACCTCCCAAGGCATACCTGCCTTTATTGCCGCCTGCCTGGCCGGATTTTGGCCGTAGCCGCACGGGAGAGCCATCCCCATGATCACTTCGTTCACATCATCTTTGCTTATGTGTGCCCGTTCAACCGCCGCTTCAATCACAACGGCTCCCAGTTGGGTCGCGCCAATGGTTCCCAGTGAACCGTTAAAGTTTCCAATGGGGGTTCGCACTGCACTTACGATCACTGCTTGTTTCATTTTGTTTTTCCTCCAATTTCAATTAAACAAGTTTGCAGTTATTAAATGAAGGATTTGCTATCTGGAAAATCTACATGTTATATTGAGTGGATTTCCGATCTTTTTTCCAAAATATATTGTTTAGACGTTACCCAGGATAAATTCGGTTTGAAGTTCAATATAATCCTCAATACTGTAATGCCGTGCCAGAAACCATCGCCGGAACGTCCACATATGGCCCAGAACAGAAATATTGTGGGCGATAAGTTCCATAGACCGCTCACTAATACGGGGCAAATCACCGGATGAAACAAGATGCTCGAGTACTTCCATAAAGATACCTGTAATACGAACTTCGTTTTCAAGTACTTTTTTACGCCATCGCGGCGGCAGAGATTGGGTTTCCTGGTATATAAGAAGAATATGATCGCTCATGCGATTACAGACTAAAAAATATTCCCGGATTACCTCGGCCAATGGATTTTTATCCCCGGACGCACTGGTCATTGCCTGAGAAACACCCCGCTCGACTTCAGCATGGATTGCGTCGCAAACCAGATACAAAATATCTTCTTTGGAAGCGATATATTCATACAATGAACCGATGGAAAAACCTGCGGCACGGGCGATTTGCCTTGTTGTGGTCTTATGAAAGCCCTGTTTGATGAAAAGCTGAACAGCGGCATCTACAATTTGACGATGCCGTTGCGCCACAAGATCAGGATTTTTTATCTGGGTAGGTATCCCTTTTATCGCGCGTATTTTTTTCATCATACCCTCATGAGAAAATTTTTTGAAAAATGTTTAATTGCGGGCTTAAATTATGACTGAGCGCTCGTTCAAAATTAAATACCATATATAAAGTTTTTGTGTCAAGATTTTTTCACATAGAAGCATGGCCTAACTCCCTATAATCAATGGGATGAGAAAGATATTGACAAGCCGGACAACCAAAGATATAAATAATTTCTTTCTTATGACTGAGCGCTCGTTCGCTATGGCATGCAGGGTGAGCGCTTTGCATTTAAAAAGAATGAATGAAGAATTTATCCGGCTATCTGGAAAATAGTTGCTTTTTCCGGTAAAAAATTGAATACCTTAGAGTCAGTTTCAAAATGTTCAATTTTGTCCAAGGTCAAGGAAGGCGAAAAGTTTAACCACAGGAATACCTGGAGTATTTCGAGGATTAAAATTTGAGCCTGACGCAGAGATTGGGTAAAAGGGGGCGTTTTGAAACTGGCTCTTTAAAAAAGCATATTTATCCGGATTGCACTATAAAATTCAAAAGGAGGGTTTATCATGGAGAACGAACCGATTTTAGTAGATAAGCAGGATATGATAGGTTTGATTACGCTAAATCGACCCGAAGAAATGAACACGTTTAATGTTCCCTTTGCCAGGAAATTGAATGATGCACTTCTGGAAATGGATCAGGATGACGAAATTCGTGTCATTGTCATCCGGGCATCGGGAAAACATTTTTCAACGGGCATCTCACTTTCCGAGTTCAAAGACAAAAGTCAAAAGGACTACCGGGAATTTATAAAATTGATGGACGAGCACAACCACACCATCGCCCGGATGAAAAAGCCTGTCATCGCCTCGGTCAAGGGCTATGCTCTTGCGAACGGCGCAGGACTTGTGTTTGCCTGTGATTTAGCGGTAGCCGCCGAAGATGCAAAGTTCGGAACCACCGCCATAAACGTTGGGTTAATCTGTCTGGGTCCGGCGATTCCAATGGTGCGTTCCCTGGGACGCAAGAAAACTCTTGAGATGGTACTGGCCGGTGACATAATTTCCGCTGCGGAAGCGGAAAAGCTTGGACTCATAAACAAGGTGGTACCGCCGGACGAACTCGAAGCGTCCACAATGAAACTTGCCGCCAAGCTGGCAAAGAAAAGCCCCCTGGCGCTCCAGATCGGGAAGACAGGCATATACGGCATGTCAGAACTTCCATACCATCAATCCATCGATTATCTGGGAGAGTTGTTTGCTTCACTTTGCGCTACCGAAGATGCCCGGGAAGGGGTGACGGCTTTTTTGGAAAAGAGGAAACCCGTGTGGAAGGGGAGATAATAGAGTATAAATCAAGGCGGTCGGTAAACGTTGATTCTTGTCTATTGACAAGCCGTGCCTACGAAGCCCTTTTTTAGGTGTCAGGTGTCAGGTGTCAGGTGTCAGGTGTCAGGTTTCATGGGTAAACGAGTTGACCCATAGCAGTTTTATGGTGGTGGAGAATCTTGAGTTCTAAAAAAAGCTATGTTGTTTACATATTGTTGTCTGTGACTTGACGCACTAGTAGTCCCATCTCCGTCTGTTCATGGCGAAACTCAATAATATCATAACAGTTACAACAAAGGAACCAAAGGAGAAGTTTTGGACTTGAACAAAGCAGAGAAGATTGAAGATCTGGATCATGAACACACTGCCCGGCTGGTTCTGGACATGTTCCATCGCATCATTATTCATTACGCCCTATGGTTTAATGAGGTCAAGCACCAGATGGGTATGGAAAAAGCCCTGGATATTCTTAAAAAAGCATCTGAAAGAAGTTACGGCATTCAAATGAAACGGCTGTCAAAGGTCCTGGGGTTTGAAATGAAAGACGGTATTCCGTTGCCGCTGTTGAACAAGCCCAAAGAATCACTGATGGAACTTATGGATCGTGTGGCCGTGAACTGGCTGGCCAACGACGGGGTATGGTTTCAGGCTGTGGAATTTACACACGGCATGAATGATGCCAAGCGATGTAATGATTCCTGCTGGGCCCAATTTTCGCCCTTTGAAGCTCAGGCCATTAAGAATTTTTTGAATCTTTCTGAAACACCCGGTCTGGAGGGTTTAAAAAAGGCGCTTAATTTTCGTGTCTATGCCTGTATCAACACGCAATCCATTGTTGAAGAAGAATCTGACAGTTTTATATTTCAAATGAACGAGTGCAGGGTTCAATCTGCACGGAAACGCAAAGGGCTTGACGATTATCCGTGCAAATCCGGAGGGCTGGTCGAGTATACTTATTTTGCAGAAGCTATTGATCCGAGAATCCAAACCCAATGCATCGGCTGTCCGCCGGATGACCATCCCGAAGAATGGTTTTGTGCATGGCGTTTTACATTAGGGCCTCAGAAATAACAAATAATAAATTACAAACAAATCACAACACGCGGCGCAAGCGCCTGCGCTGCGCGTAACCGAAATTCAAAATTCTAAACAGGCTTTGATCATTGAATATTTGAATTTGGAATTTATTTGATATTTAGTGCTTGCGCATTGCTTTTTTGCCATTAAATGCACAAAATTTACTAATAAGCGCGTAACAGTTATGTTCGTAAAAAGCCGTTTTTTGACCTTTTACGAATCCTTCACTCTAACGTTGCAAAAGTCGGAGGGCTTCAGAGCCAAGGCGCCAAGGGTAAAGAGCCATGTTGTTTATGCAACGTTAGAGTTTACATTCGCTACCCACTTAATAATATCAATCGTTTTTTCAATTGGAATCCGGCTCATATTCAATGTCAAGTCAAACAAAACCGGATCGTTAAAGCACTCGCCACAAATTGAACGCAGAAACCAATGCTGATTTTTATCATGTCGTTCTATACTTTCATGGACGATGTTTCCGGGGATGTTCAGTTCTTGCGTCGCATATTTTTTTCGCCAATCCATTGGAGCAACCAAATGAAAATGATAGCAATTTTTCATGTCTTTTAAGAAAAAATATGCTGCGCGACCAATAATCACCACATCATCATCTTCGGCGGTTTTTAAAATAAGGTTTTTTAAGCTGGTCTGATATTCTTTCTCTTCCACCACGCTTTTATCATGTCCTACAATTCGCTGAATGTAGCTTTGGCCGAATAATTTTGAGAATGAGTTGGATATTCTGTATTCTCGACTCTTTTCAAAGGACTCCAGGGTTCTTTCCGAGACATTGAGATCTTCGGCTATTTTTTGAAAAAGAAATTTGTCAACATAATGATAGCCGAGTTTTTTGGCAAGCAGCCGCCCCAGTTTCCTTCCGCCTGAAGCATAATCCCTGCTGATCGTTATTATGGCCATATTTCTTTCCTTTTTAGTTAAGTGTTTGTAATTAAAAACTCATCTTAATTTATTACATTTGAATGTATAAAATGCAATAAATTTTCTCTTATCGTACAGGGTAAGCGCATTTGATTTCGGTGAAGCGTAGCGACGGTGCGTTTCTCTTGAAAACCGACTGACTGTTTGAAGGGCTTTAGCATGCGTTGGCCCGAGCCGAATTAGATTATAAATCGAGTCTCCACCTTGTCGCTCAGATATTTTTTTACATCGGGTATAGAAACTTCTTTTCTATGGAAAATGCCGGCCGCCAGGGCGGATTCTGCGTGTGTTTTTGTAAATACTTCGTAAAAATGTTCAACACAGCCTGCACCGCTTGATGCGATTACCGGAATGGTTACGGCATTTTTAACGGCATTTATTAATTCAAGATCATAACCGGAATCCGTCCCGTCTTTATCTATGCAATTTAACAGTATTTCTCCGGCGCCTAATTTTTCGCAGACTTGTGCAAGGGTTATCGCATCCAGGTTTCTGCCCTCTCTTCCCCCGTTGATGGTACATTGATACCAGCAATACGCTTCTCCCAAGGGGCCTATGTTCTCTGTTTTTATCACCTGGTGAGGTGTTTGGTCCGGTGATGATACATAAACTCTCTTTGGATCGATGGATATGACAACAGCTTGTGCGCCGTAAACTTCGGATATTTGCTCAATTGAGCTGTTACCGGTTTTTTTGCCTGTTCTTAAATACGCTTCCGCGATTAAGACCGCATCACTTCCTATGGAAATTTTATCTGCGCCGGACCTGAAATATTGGGTTGCGACTTCCAATGCGGTATATTTCCTGCCGTTCTGATCCGTATAATCTCTAATGCCGCCTCCGATGGTTAACGGAACAAAAACATTTTTTGAGGTTTGTTTTAACACGTCCATCATGGGAATATCTTCCAATGGAAAATCTCTGAACCCTGTAATATTAAGGAAGGTAATCTCATCAGCACCTTGTTCGTAATATGTTCTTGCAAGTTCAACAGGTTTGCCGAGATTTCTTACATTCCCGTTTTCTCTGACATCATATTGGTCACCCTTTGTAACCACCAGGTCTCCGTGGTCGTTTGATCTCACATCTAAACATGCAACGATTCTTTTGGACAGTCTGGTTTCTTTTAAAACATGTGTGATTGCCTTTTGTTCACTGCCGGGCTCAAGAAAATTCTTCAGAACGTTTATTCCCTCGGTTCCACTTTTTTCCGGATGGAATTGTGTGGCCGTGATATTTCCTTTTTGAATACCGCTGACAAACTCAATACCATAATTGGTTGTGGTTAAAACAACGGAATCGTCATCCGGTACCACGTGAAATGAATGTACAAAGTAAAATTTTTCATCACCGCTCAACCCGTTAAATATCCGGGAAGGTTTTTTTATGTTGATGCCGTTCCATCCAATATGAGGAACGGAAAGATTAATATCGAACTTTTTTACCTCTCCTGATATGAACCCCAATCCTTTAGTATCAGGTGCTTCCTCACTTTTTTCAAATAACGCGTGCAATCCCAGACAGATGCCAAGAAATGGTCGGTTTGAGAGCAGATAGTCTTTTAATGCATCCACATAATTTTTATCATTTAGAATCCGCATCATACTCCCGAAATTGCCTACCCCGGGAAAAACAAGCTTTTCAGCAGACAGCAAATCATCAATACCGGATACAATTTTAACTTTTTGCCCCAAACTTTCTATTGCATTTATGACACTTCTGACATTGCCGGCGCCATAGTCTAATAATGTTATCATTGTTTTCCTATTTAATTTTTGTGTCAGTCATAAGCCAAACGGGTTTTTTCATCCGTCAATGTGGGTTGAATAATTTCTTTCCACTCAGGATCATCCCATGTGCCTAATTGCTCATGCACATGAATATATTTTTGAGGTATGGGGTGAGTGCCGTAAACCACTTCCAGTCCGTATTGTATCTTGATAAAATCATGAAAATATACAAGATGAGGACATGGAGGATACCCCACGATCAGACCGGTGGCAAGATGTATAATTTCTGCGCCGTTTTTCTTCATTTCCTCTCCGGTATATTCAATGTTACCCCCCGGACACCCATCACAGGTGGTATACCCCACGAGGTCAACTTCAATATCGCGGTAACGGGCAAATGCGCCTTCCCTGTTTTGTAATGATCTGAGACATTTTCCACCGGCACATCTGCGGTAACGGTCACAAATAATTATACCAATTTTTGTTCTCTGTTGCATGTGATTTCCTTTGTTTTCAAAAAATTAAAAATAATTCTCCATTATTACATAAAATCATTGGGAGCATTACCGATTTGTTAAAATGTTTTTCACCCATTAACTTATTCATTTTTTGAGCGAAAGCCTTGGAATAAGGTTTCAGGTGTCAGGAGTAAGAAACGAATTTGCTGAAACCTGAAACCTGAAACCAAAAAAGTCTTGGATAGCAATTAACAAACTGGTAATGCACCAAATCATTACCCTCCGATGGTTTTAGATAATAAATATAAAGAGATGACGCCGATAAGCAGAAATCCCGAGTTTTCAAATCCCTTTTCTTCATGGGTTTCCGGAATCAGATCCGAAGCCGCAATGTAGAGAAAAGATCCTCCGGCTATTGCCAGCATTGCACCCACCATGGCTTGGGATAGACCTTTCATGAAAGTAAGGGAGATCAGAGCGCCTAATGGCGTCGCCAGACCCACGGCAATTGACAGCTTTAGGGCAGTTTTTTTCTCCATTGAATTAATCATCAATGCAAACGTGGTAACCCCTTCGGGAAGCTCATGGGCGATAACTCCCAGGGAAGTTAGCAACCCCAATGTAAAATCTGCTTCAAAACTGATCCCGATAATGATTCCATCAATAAAAGAGTGAAAAAAAAGGCCGGTGAACATGACTTTGCCTTTTGTATGGCGAGACCCCTTTTTTTCTTTAAAGTGGATTTCAGATCCCGAATGGAGCACCATCACATTTTCCAGCAAATAAAAGACAAGAAAACCCATTAATATAAAGAGCAGCGCATGATCAGAAAGTTCCAGTGATTCGGGAAATAGATGGAAAAAGGCAACTCCCAAAATTAACCCTGCAGCAAAGGAATTTACATAATGGGAGTATTTAAGAACAAGTTTTTCGTTGAGGATTACGAGTATAATTCCCAAAATGGTTGATAAACCGGCAACAGAGCTGTAAAAGAGAACGTTAAATTCAACGGCCATTGTTTTCCCATCCCATTAGCTGTGGACATGATCTTGCAAGAGATCATCTCCACAGGCTTTGCTTTCGAACTGAATCGTGCTGTGTTCTATTTTATATTTATTACGCAGAAGACTTTTAATCTCCTTTAGTATGTGGGCGCTGCTGCTGATGAGCCGATCGTCAATTAATACATGGGCGCTCATGGCGTTAATACCGGAGGTAATTGTCCATAAATGTATGTGATGGACCTCCTTTACTCCCTGGATGTTATGGAGTTCATCCAACAGTTCTTCCATGTTTATATCTTTGGGGGTTGCTTCCAGAAAAATATCAATGGATTCCACTATCAGGGCATAAGCGCCTCTAAGGATTAATAGACCAATAAAGATACTAAGTAAAGGATCTACTATATACCAGCCGGTATATAAAATTATCACGCCGCCCAAAATTACCCCCACGGAAGAAATTGTATCCCCCACGATATGGAAAAAAGCTGACTTAACATTCAGACTTGTATGGGCGGATTTTCTTAAAAGCAGTATCCCCGCCCCGTTGGCTAAAAGCCCGATAAAAGCAACGATCAGCATAAATAAACCTTTGATTTCCTCGGGCTGAACCAGGCGATGATATGCTTCATAGAATATGTAAAAAGACATAAAAAACAGCAGCATGCCGTTAAAAAAGGCGGCCAGAATTTCCAATCGATGGAACCCGAAGGTCTTGGAGGGTGTGGGCGGTTTTTGGGCTAACTTCATGGCGGCCAAACTTAAGCCCAAAGACAATATATCGGTTAACATATGTCCGGCATCGCTGAGCAAAGCGAGGCTGTTGGCCAGAAGGCCGCCGATGATTTCAGCGATCATGACAATGGCGGTGATTAATAGGGCAATAAACAGCTTGCGTTGATTCGCACCATGTTCCCCATCGTCTGGCGCTATGGGCTGATGAATATGATGAGCAGTCATTTTTGATGAACTCGTAAAAAGTCAAAATTAAGACGGCAAAGTAAAAAGTTCAAGTTCAAGGCGTCGCGAATTTCGTGGAGTGAGGCGTAGTCATTTACGCCGCAATGAACACGAAATGAAGCGCAACGCAGAATTGGATTTTTTACGAAGCCGTCATTTTTTATTCTTGAACAAGTACCATTCCCTCTCCGGGATAGACGATGCGATCCTCGTTAGGTGTTAACTGTTGAGGTTCAGGCCATTGGGCGCCTTGAGGTTCAGGTCCTTCTTTGGCAGTGATACAAGGATTTCTATCCTTCATTTTAGGATGTTTCCTAATGTCCACACCCGGCACCGGTGCACTGAACTCGATGGGAATGTTGTTGGGATCAAAGGTATAGATAGAGTGGATGAATCCGTGGTTGATAACTTCAGATACCCAAATATCGACTGCTTCAAACTTTTCCTTGAGTTTCCAGAGGTCGTCATCATTTTCCACTCCAAACGAAATGTGGTCAAAAGCAAAAGGTCCCTTAACCGGAACTCCGTGATCCTTTTCCGGAATTTTTTCCACATCCTGCCACTCGAAAAAAGCAATCATGTCGTATTCTGATATTTCGAAAAAATAATGTCTGTATTTGCTGTCCCCTAATCCGGCTACAAGACGCATACCGAGCAAATCCCTCCAGAATCTGATGGTTTCGTCCATGTCTCCGGTGACCATTGCCAAATGATTGATACCGGTATAGGTTACCATGTTATGTGTCCTGTAAAAGCTTATTTTTTCGTTAGTGAAGTCAAAAACGCATATGATTTCATGAGGTTCGCTCAATTCGCTCAAACCGATTTTCCCTTGCAATTTTTTCACCCATTTTGGATGAAGGGCAGCGAAACCCGGTTTGGGTTCAAGGGCTTGTTCGATGATACGACCTTATATTCACTCCGGGCAGATCAATCTGACTGTTGGAAAATATGTTCGGTATCTGCTTACATCCCGTGTAATTAAGTCCAGGGCAAGCACAGCGGCTTGTGCTCCAATATAGAAATCAGGTAAAGGAGATTTATTAGTTCCTCTATTTTTTCTATACTTGAGATAAGCTTTACCGGCCAGAAACAGAGCTTCTTTAGGAATCTCTAATATTTGGAATCCGCTTTTATGGAGGGCTGACTCCAATTCCTCTATCCTTTCAAAGCCAACAGAGACTTCAGTGTAGACTATCGAGTTAATATAGAGCGTTGTGTGGATGCTATAATCCGCCAATGCAGATTCAGACCAATCAGCCCAATTGGGATCATCAAGGAAAATGTCTAAAATAACATTTGAGTCGACAAGAAGGCCCTTCATCTCTATGTCCTCGTTAAGGCCATAATTTCGTCCGTCGTCATTTTGACAGTTGCAACGCCACGTAATTTTGCAAATTTTCGGGTTGCAGCTTTCTTCCCTTTTCGTTTCACTAAAAATATGCGGCCTTGTTCATCGACAAAATCGACTTCTGTTGATGGGGTTATCCCCAATTTTTCGCGAATATGCTGGGGAATTGTGACCTGACCTTTTGTAGTTACTCTCATAATTCGACCTCCAGTAATAAGTATTACTGGTAATAGTAATACACCGCATGGGCAATGTCAATACCAATTTACATCGTCTTTATAGCATCAAACGGCTGCTTTTCAGTGAGCGCGACTTTTTGCGTCGGCTGAATTTGCCTTGTTGGGGAATAACAACCCGTTGCCCTGGAAGCTTCAGCGGATAGTAACGCCTCGGCCCCGCAGGTAGTCCTTCAAGTCGCCAATCCCAATGATCCCAAAGTGGAACACTGAAGCGGCAAGCAAGACTGTAGCACCCGCTTCGACTGCCTGATAGAAATGCTCCAATTCCCCTGCGCCGCCGGAGGCCACTACGTCTGCCGATACCGCTTCCTTAATCGCCCTGATCACCGGCAGATCAAAACCGGTCTGCACGCCGTCGCTCGCTTTGCTGGTAGGCAGAATAACCGGAACACCGTATCCGTCAACACGCTTTGCCCATTCGATCGCATCTGCGCCAGTGGCTGTCCGTCCCCCATCAATATAGACTTCATAGCCTGAGGGCATGGCCTTGTTTTGATCCACGTCGATGGCTACTGTCACCTTCTCGGCGCCCAGCGCTTTGACCATTTCTTCGACCAGTTCAGGCTTCCGAAAAGCGGCGCTGCTGGTCGATACCTTGTTTGCGCCCGCGTTTAGCACCAGTTCGGCCGATTTCACATCAGATATCCCGCCGCCAACGGTAAATGGGACTGTAGTGACCTCAGCGACGCGTTTAACTACGTCGAGCAAGGTGGCTCTACTTTCCACTGTGGCTGTGATATCCAGCAGCGCCAGTTCGTCTGCGCCAGTGTCACAATAAGCTCGTGCGCATTCGACCGGATCACCAGCATCTCGAATGTCCACGAAATGGACGCCCTTGACGACGCGTCCGTTCTGCATGTCTAAACACGGCATGATTTTAATTGCTTGATCCATTGTTTACCTCCATTTAAACCGTTTTTCAAACATTTGAATTGTAACTCAATAATTTGATCCCAATTTATGGATAGTTCTAACTTATTAATATTATATAATAGTTTAACAATCTTTCGCTGGTTGCGAACCCTTAAAGATGGGGCCAATTCTGTAAGAATAAGATCATTAATAACAATGAGGTTTTCATCAATTAAGAAATCAAGTTTTTCAGAATTATTTCCAGTCCTGAAATACTCTAACCATATGGACGTATCGACTAATACCGACATTGACGCCCTCGAACGGCGTTCATATCGATATCCAAATCTACCTTGCCATTAAATGCTTTCAATCCGGAGATCTTTGATTTCCTTATCAATTCTTCTAAGGCGGTAATAATAACTTTGGTTTTTGTATTAATTTGAGTAGCTTTCATAGCCTCATCAATTAAATCTTCGGGTAAATCAAGTGTTGTTCTCATCATCGGCCTCCTTTCTATATGCATAAAATTATCACTTAATGCATATATTGGCAAGCTTTGGCTGAAGGAGCCGCCGAACCAATGTTATCCGGAAAATTGTTAATATTGACAAACTGTGCCGGGATGTGTATTAATACACACTGCGGATAGCCGAAAAATCATCAAAACGCTCATACAAAGCGGGTGGTATGAAATTGCAAAGGTTGGCTCTCATACCCAATTCCGGCATCCGGAACGAAAAGGACGAGTCACCGTTCCACATCCAAAAAAAGACATACCGATTGGCACATTAAAAAGTATTGAGCGCCAGTCAGGTATCAAATTCAGTTGAGGTATTACCATGGCAAACTATATTGCTATCGTTCATAAGGAAGCCAAATCAGATTTCGGCGTATCGTTCCCAGACTTTCCCGGGTGTATCACTGCTGGGAAAAATATCGATGAAGCCAAGGATATGGCTCAGGAAGCTCTCGCGCTTCACATCCAGGGTATGCTCGAAGACGGTGAACAATTGCCCGGCCCTTCTAAACTCGAAGAAATCATGAGCGACCCCGATTACATCAATGCAATCGCCTATTTGGTCGTTTCTGTACCTGATGCCAAACCCCGCACGGTTAGAGTGAATGTTACCGTGCCTGAAATGACGTTAAAACAGATCGATGCCGCTGCTAAAAAACGTGGTATGTCCAGATCGTCATTCTTAGTTCATGCAGCACAGAACGCTATTCAATCTATCCAGTCCGAAGCATCTGCCTAAATCTTTTCCCAATTGAAAGCTGAGGGGCCGGGAAACGGTTACCAAAATATGTGAAAAGCCGAAAAACTTCGATTATAGATTGTTTTCAAAAACACCACGGCTTTTCCCGGTCCCCCTCAAGCGCAAGGTTGGCGTTTAATGCCTTGGTTGCTTTGGAAGCTGAGCACCATGCCACACTGCAACTATCCAAACAACATCGCCTTTGATTTTATAAAAAAATCGGAATGGAGGTATGACCACCTCCCGGTAGGGGAGTTCTGGAAATTCCGGTATGATTCTTCCAGACTCAGGAAAGTCCTCAAACCTTCGCAAAACTGTTTCGGAATGCTCTCGAAAAGTGGTTGCTGCAGAAGGTTTATCCCGCGGAATATATGCGAGAGCAGACAGAAATTGGGCTCTGGCAGAAGGCGTGAAGCGGACTTTCACGATGGCTCCTGGGATAGGATTAAATCGGCTTCAGCAAGAACAGTATCAAGATCATACCCCTCGCCTATTTCTATTTCCTTTTCTCCCTTAGCCAAAAGTCTAAGGATCTCTTTATCGTGTTCAGATTTCTCATACGCTTCGACACCGATTATGACGGCAGCTGCCCGCCCTCTTTGCGTAATTATAATGGGTTTATTATTTTCTCTTAATCTTTTCAGTATCTTGGCAGCGTCCTGCCTCAAATCGCTTACCGGAAGGATATTTATAAGTTTTCCCATTGCGTACCTCCTATTGTATTTTTACATGTATCACCAATTGATGTATAAAGCAAGCGTTTACTTGAATGATGACATTGTATAGGTACGACAACGACGCTCTTCAGCGGGCGCGGTGTTTAATTAGCCTTGCTATTGTTTAATAACTTTTGCCGAGGCTTGAACACGGTTACAATTCTCAGAAAATTTATCGATATGGCATCTTGTGGATTCATTCATGATTTTTGGGATCAGTTTTCTATAAAAGCTAACACTTTGGATAGTTGGCAATATTGGGTTTAATGGCCTTGCCAAGCCAATCGATGCTTTTTCCAAGATGGCGCATATTCGCCAAGCCTTCCTCGTCTTCAAGCACGTCCCCTTTATCCAGACCAAAACCCATATTCCAATAAGTTGAGCAGGGAATGACCATTCTTGACATTTGGAACATGTGGTTGATCGTGTCATAGGCATGTGTGGCTCCGCCGCGTCTAACTGCCACTACCGCTGCCCCTATTTTTCCAGAAAAAGCGTTATTGTTAGCATAAGCTACATAACCTGCCCTTTCAATCAATGCCTTTAAATCAGCAGATACAGCTGCAAAATAGGTTGGGGAGCCCAGAATCATAGCATCAGCCTTTAGCATTTTTGAAAAGATGTCGTTAAATTTATCCTTTTTAGTGGCGCATTGATTGTCTTTAGTCTCAAAGCACTTTCCACAGGCCAGGCAACCCCGTATTGCTGTTCCGCCAACCTTTACAAGTTCTGTTTCCCAGTCAGCATCTTTTAATTCGGTGAGAACCTCCTTTAAAAGTAGTTCAGTATTCCCTCCCTTACGTGGACTTCCGTTTATGGCTAATGCATACATAATAACCTCCTTATTTGTAACGAATAGAAAAGAAAATTTCTGATTATATCGAATTTTGGGGAGGCTATTACGAATCGTCTGTTTTTATCGTATCTAATTAGTCGCGACAGAAAAGTGAACTAAAGTTTGAAGTGATCTAAAGTGAGCTAAAGTTGTTGAATTCTATCAATTTTATAAAATGGTGGAGCGAAGCGACTCCTCAACTTTAGGCACTTTAGATCACTTTAGGCACTTTACACTTGTTCATTGCATTATCCAGATATCAGTCTGATTTTAAGCTATAAATTTGATACTCCCCAAAATCCGTTATAACCAGGAAAATATTAATCCAGTAGCTCGTCAAGACCGGAATCTTTGTGGAAGATCACTTTGCATTTTTTTCGAAACCTTATGATTTTGGGATCAAAATTTTCCATAATGTCTTTATATTGGTTATCCAGATATTTTGTTAACAACTGTTTTTCTTCTTCCAGTTTTCGAGAAAGCAAAGAGTGATCCGTCTGTTCAGCGGCACGGCAACAACGCATGAAAGTTTTGAAATGAATGCGTTTCAAAATCTCCTTGTCGGTAAACAGAAAGTGATGATTTGGATTGCCCACCTGACTCTGATTCAGAATAAACACGCGCTGCTTCGATTTTTTGTCAAATTCATCCACAAGCCTTTCGTACACCTCGTTTAGGTGTTTCCAGAAACCATGTTTCAGTTCGTCCAGCTGCGATTCCAGGCCGTTGGCATCAATTTTAAGATCAAACAGATAGCCATCACCCTGAGCTTTTCCATGATTTTTTCCATGTATGAATTCATGCGGAATCAACTTTTCCATATAATCATTCCCATATTCATCAAGCTGACAGTAGAGGTAACCGGCAACCATGCTTAGCACGCCATAGCTGAAAGAGTCGTCTATCATCAAACGTGCCCAAGTTAAATACAGCGACCCTCTATATGGTTTTTTTTCATAATCTTTTTGCTCTTTCTCACGGGAGTCTTCCTGGAACGTATAATCATCAAAATCGTAATCATAAAGCGTCTCAAAACTGAGCAGGTTTTTTTGACTGGGGAAGGCTTCATTCAAGTAAAAGAAATCTTCACCAATCCCTTTTATGGGGAGCAATGTGGCGTTAATTTTTGAACATTGCACCTCGTTCATTGCCCGCCATGCCTCCTCTACCTCATCATCGTTGGAAACAGAAATATCAAACAGCTCTCTCAACAGGAACTGCATGATCTTAAAGGCATCCTCTTCCGGTGTGTCAACACGGTATTGTTCCTGGCGATTTTTATCCCAGGAAAAATAATCAGGCACGAACTTCATAATCGCTTTTCTCAATTCCGGCGACATTAACTTCCTCGATTGTTCTTAAATTACTTGCCGATTTTCTTGTAAAGTTAGAGAGGATATCCGGGACGTCCATAACTAAGTAAATAACTTATTTATCTAATTGGTATTTATGCATTTTTACGATCTTTTCACCTCGACTTACGGCGTATCCTACTCCCGGCTGACTCATGCCCAATCGTTTGGCTACTTCCGTACAGGTCATCCCGATTTCTCGAACAGCCCAGTAACACAACAAATCCCTTGCGTTAACTTGAACCTTCCGCCGGCCTTTTGAATAGATTTCATTTTTTTCTATACCGTATATCTTTGATACTCTCCGGCCGATTTTTTCAAGATCATAGCCCATACCTTTCAACTCATACCGGCGGTCCAGCCTCTCATTTGCCTCGGATAATAATGCTGTTACAAATTCACAGTCTCCCAATATCCGCTCATCACCTTTAACCCGATCCTGACCCTTTAATCGCAATTTCTTGACCGCAGACCAACCACCCAGACTGCGTACCAGACCCCCTCTGACGAGTTCCGCCCGCCTGTCCTGGGCAATGCCTTCTTTAACATACGCAAGATAGCGCTTTCTCGCGTCTGTAACTTTCTTACCTTATGTTGTGAGTCACCTTAACCTACTGAATAAAGAGCATTATTTGGCTTGATCCTGACAAACATGGATTGTTATCAAAAACAATAGGTTATAAAAGATATTACAAATTGGTAATAAAACTGTCAACATAATAAATATTGTCCAAAGAGACCTTTAGATGTTCTTGAACCCGGCTGTATACCAATTTAAAGCGTGTCCAGCCAGGCCAGTGTATCCTGCTTGTTTTCCCAATCGATTAAGTCTTCTATTTTTGGATCTTGTTTTATAATTTTAGCACTGTATTCGATGAATTTTTTCTGCACATCTCGCTTGTGTGTCAGCTCCATGTGTAAATACGTCATGGTAGATTGGATATTTTCATGGCCCAGGCGGTTTTTGATTTCACTGAGCGGTTTACCGGCCAGGAGCATACGAACGGCACAAGAGTGCCGGAAGCTGTGAGCCGGATTGATATCCCTGAGGCGTTTGGGACTTAAAGTCAGATGAAGATATTTTTTACAAATACGATTGATGCCGTGCCGTGTAAATGATGTTCCTCGCTGATTGACGAACAGGTATCGCCGATGTAATGGGTTCGGTTTTTGACGATATTTTTTGACATAAGCTTTTACAAGTTGAACCGTTTTTGGCAAAAGCTCGATTTGCCGGTACTGATTGCCCTTTCCCAGGATAGCCAGTGTGTCATTTTCCGGATCAAAGAAGTCAAGGACAAGTGAAGCCATCTCGCTGGCCCTTGCCCCTGAGTCATAGAGCAGGTTCAGGATCGTATAGTCACGGAACCCATAGTATGTTTTAAGATCAACGGCTTCAAAGACATTAAGAACTTCATTGGGATACAGGAAGCCGATCAACTGTT
>Ga0208648_1001280_pt1 | contig 21159 bp, 19 predicted proteins | sample AntAceMetag02UKL_FD_184772 | JGI IMG/M metagenome (GOLD analysis project Ga0208648, IMG submission 184772) | Saline lake microbial communities from Ace Lake, Antarctica - Antarctic Ace Lake Metagenome 02UKL (SPAdes) (version 2) | ecosystem: Environmental > Aquatic > Non-marine Saline and...
TAAAGATTTCATCCCACAAACAGTTTCGTTTTTTGATGAACAACTTAAACCAGCTCAACCCCCGTGAATATTCTTTCCGGGTGCTTTTTGCATATCCGTTTTCCACCATCCATTGAAGGTAATCCTCGATCGCCTGATCCAGGACCTTTATCACCGATTCCATCTCCCTGAGCCGTTCCTCGATCTTTTCAATGGTTGATATGGTTTTATTATCAATCACGTTAAAATCCCTTAACGGTCTGTTGGATAAGTGTTTTAACAGGAGATCGAACCTCTCTTTCCTGACGATCCGGTAGTTTCTCTGGCAGGTCAAGCACCTGGAATAGGGTGCCATCAAAGGCGATGAGATCTTTATCCATCAGGCTGTTCCGGGATGCTATATATTCGTCAAGGCTCAGCTCAAGAAGCGTGCAGATGGTGTCATAGCTGTAAAAAGAAAGACCGTTCCGATCCGATACCAAGACCAGAAAGAGATATAAAAGCAGTTCGTTCTGCCCCAAAGCAGCCAAGAACCCATCCAAGACGAATCGGTGGGGTATAAAGCTAAAACCGCCGTTAATTTTTCTGAACCTTTTCAGGTTGAGCACCTTTTTCTTGATCATGATTGGCTCCTTTTGTGTAATCTACAAAATTTGATGCTTTAATGTCGATCACCTCTTAAAAACCTATACAGGGTAGTTGGTTGGAATGTTATTTATATCCAATGGGTTATATCGGTATCACCTCTTAAAAACAAAAAGGGAGTAGTGGGTGAAGATGTTTAATGATTGTAATTGGTCAAGGTCGTATCACCTCTTGAAAACGATTTTTGGGGTAGTCGACAGGTCGGTCCGACATTGAAAGGGTGATGCATATGGATTGCTTTTTGCCATCGTCGATCGAGTAGTTGGGCCAAATACTCATAAATGATAACCAGTTGAACGCCGATCACCTCTTTAACATACTCAAGCGGCATTTCTGTCTTCATCCGGCTTGCCGGTACCTTAATAAGATGCTTTTCAGGTTGGATCTTTCCTGGATCGCCCCTGCATTGTGTAGCGTTATCGATCTTTTTCTGAAGATAATTGGTTTTAAAATAATCGGCGTTTTTTTGGTTCCACTCAGCACATTTTTTCTTGTGCCATTCTCTTTGACATTTAGGTCGGCCACAGGTCATCTGCCTTTCTTTCAATCGAGGGTTGGGCAGGAACCATCGCCTACATATCCGGCAGGGGCGCTTGCGGGTAGGTATCTTTGACATCGCCTTCTCCTTTGATGTGATAAGAAAAAGCGATTTTACAATATTTTAAAGGGTTATCTATGGTGAATACTGTTAGATTCGATTTGATGTGAGAATGAAAAGAATTAGATGGATTTTTAAATTTTTAAGGGAAGAATTATATGAAAATGAAATTATAGGGGAATTAAACACATAACATAACTAAACTGACAACATAACTTGCCAAAAACGCAGGTCCAAACATCTCAATTTTAAGTACATATATCTTATTTCTTACGGAAATGCAATAAAGGCAAATCCCGGTAAAAATGATTTGCCCATAATGAAAAAACGATATCACACGGATTTTAAGGCTCTGATATTTACATTTTCATAGCAGAAAGCACAACTCGCAAAAAACGAAAGGCGGAGCCAAATGACCCTGCCTTTTGAAATAGATGATTGGAAGATGCTTATTTCTTAAACTCCCTCCTGATCCCAAAAATACCAATCAGGCCAGAACTTATAAGCCAGATTCCAAACGCAAAAGATTTAGCCTCCTTCGTGTCGAAGAATGCATACTTCCTGTTTGAAACAAATCGTGGAATTGTTACAATTACTTAAAAGCATACCAATATGGCTCATCTACGCAAGCATTTGAAAAATGATTCAGATCACTTATTTTTTTTCGGTAACATTTATAATGTTATTGTAAGTCCCGAAGTAATTGGGATTTAGTTGATCATTTTGTGGATCTTCTTTCCATTGACCGTCAACCAGAAACTTGTATTCGTATTTTCCAGGAGGAATCACCACACTCTGATTCCACAGCCCATTTTCATCACTTTTCATGAGGTGTTTTTTTGGATTCCAATTATTAAAATCCCCCATCAGGATGACCTCTTTGGCCTCGGTCGCTTCTAATGAAAAATTTACTCTTCGCCGTTTAATTTTCATTTCTGAAATAATCTTTGACTTCTGTTTTGATTTGACATCCAACATGTTATTCCTCCTTAAATAAACCCTTGTTTTAAGTGGTTTTTTACAAATTTTGGGGAACTTTAATCTAAGTCCCCGGCGCTTTTTTAAGGGTTTTTTTAGGTTTACCGTAGATTTTTTCTTACAGCACAATCAATTGCTAATGCCTAAAAGCAACAAACATGCCAATGTATTGCCATCGTATAACTGACAGTTATTTTAAAAGAATACCTTCAAACAAAAAAACAAATGTATCACAATTAGCGATAAAAATGAGACGCCCATGTATCATGAGACAGCAAGTCTGAATATTTTAAAAATAGAACCATTATTGATCATTCCTTACAAAGTCGTCAAAAAGCAAATTACCTCGAACTGTTTAACCATATGATATATGGAAACAAAATGTTTTTGAAATTATTTTGAAAAACAATCCGTCAGGTCAATAGTCTATTTTATGGCATCTTTAAAGGGTGTAATACCAATCCTCTCAATTGTTTTGCCGAGGCGTTCACGCTTCTCTGCATTTTTCTGATAGCACTGGACAAGTTTATCGATAACCTGCAATACCTCGGCATCATCCAGGCCCGACACGATTTCTTCAGCGATCCGCGGTTCGGCACCTACGTTGCCGCCGATGACAACCGTCCAGCCGGCCTTTTTTCCGATCAGGCCAATATCTCGTACCCATGACTCGGCACAGCTCAGATGACAACCGGACACCGCCATCTTAAATTTGCCGGGCAACTCCTTTGCATGATAGCGCTTGTCCAGCTCCATGCCGATGCCCAGAGCGTCCTGACGGCCCACCTTGCAAAATGTGGTCCCGGGACAAGCCCTGACACTGCGAACACACAGCCCCACTGCCGCCCCTTTTTCCAGTTGCAGTTCATCCCACACCTGATCGATATGTTCTTCCTCAATCCCGACAATGGCAATACGCGCTGCCCCGGTAATTTTGATGGCCTTGGCATTATATTTTTCGGAAACATCTGCAATCCTGCGGAGTAGCTCGGGAGTGATTACGCCGCAGGGAATATGGGGTGCTACGGCGTATGTTTTATTGTCCCGCTGTAATATGGCTCCTTTTTCGCCCAACTTAAGCATCTTTACCTCCTCGTTCGCATTTCATTTTATCGTTTATGACATTCGGGTTGGTTAATTTTAAAGATATTAGTCATACATTTAGCCTTTGTCAAAAAATGCAAGCTGTTTTGTTGAAAAGAATCCGACTCCGAATTTTCGCGGGGTTTTCCCCGTGTTGACGGGCAGCACTTTGTGGCATATATTTGGCATGAAAGCTAAATCTTAACGGTGAGGTGACATGATCAATGGAAACAACGTCTGAAATGACGGGGCATCAGATCATTCCTCTTTTTCCTCTGGGAGTGGTTCTACTGCCTCATATGGAACTGCCTCTTCATATTTTTGAAGAACGATACAAAATAATGATAAATGAATGCCTGGAACAAGACCGGATGTTCGGAGTTGTTAACTATGACGGAACCAATATCCGCAGCATCGGATGTACAACCAAAATCCTTGGTATTGTCAAGCAGTATGAAGATGGTCGCATGGACATCATCACCAAGGGAAAGACTCGTTTTGTCATCAAAGACATGGACCAAAGCCGAATCTATCTGCAAGCCAAAGTCCTATTTTTTGAAGATGAGCACGAAATGGTCTCCGACGATGACGAGGCATTAGCTGGAGAAATAATACATCTTCTTAAGGACCACGACCGAATTTCGGAAACACGTCGCGATTACAATGCCCTGACCGGTCTGGATTTCAAGCGCCTGTCTTTTCTGATACCGAGCACCGAAGGTTTCACGCCTGAAGAACGTCAGAAGTTTCTGGAAATAACATCCCCGCGTCTACGCCTCATAAAATGCAAGGCCATATTGAAAACGGTGATCCAAAGAATGAAAATGAACCTGAAAATCAATAAAATTATTGGCGGAAACGGGGACGTCAAAGCATTGGCCTCAAAAATAGAGAATTCCTCTTACTAAATTTAAAAAATCATTTTTGTGGGAACTTCCGGGACGTCCATAAATAAGTAAACAACTTTACAGTTGTCATCCTTTATGTTAACGAAATCTCATGCCAAGATTAGTCCGCCTTGACGCACCAGGTGTTTTGCATCACATCATCATCCGTGGAATTGAGTGTCGTAAAATATTCAGAGACGATAAAGATAAAGAGAATTTGACAGATCGTCTATCCATTCTTTTGCCGGAAACCCAAACAGCTTGCTATGCCTGGGCTTTCATGTCAAATCATGCACATTTTTTATTTCGAAGCGGCAGTGCCGGGATATCGACCTTGATGAGAAGACTGCTTACCGGGTATGCGATTTATTTTAACCGAAGGTATTTTCGTCATGGACAGCTTTTTCAGAACAGATTCAAATCCATTATCTGCCAGGAGGATGTATATTTCAAAGAGCTGGTTCGCTATATTCACTTGAATCCACTGCGTGCAAAGATTGTTTCAGATATTAAGGGACTTAACAAATATCCGTATAGTGGACACAGTGTTTTGATGGGCAAAAAAAAACAAAAGTGGTGTGATACAGAATATGTGCTTTCATATTTTGGCAAAAAAGTTTCAGAGGCAAGAAAAAGCTATCTCTTGTATGTTAAGAAAGGTATTGATCAGGGAAGGAGACCGGAACTTGTCGGAGGCGGTTTGGTCCGAAGCCTTGGCGGTTGGTCAGCGGTGAAAAAATTGCGGTTAAAGGGGCAGGATCGGGTTAAAGGTGATGAACGAATATTGGGAGACGGCGAATTTGTTACTGCATTATTATCAGAGGCAAATGAGCAATTGGAGCGCCGCTATGAATTAAAGGGCCTGGGATATGATCTGAAAAGGATTAGCGAGAGGGTATCAAAGATATATGGGATAGCGGAAGGAGAAATATATTCAAGAGGAAGACGGAAGGCTCAAGTTGAAGCACGGGATTTGTTGTGCTATTGGGCGGTTCGAGAATTAGGGATGAGTTGTACGGATGTAGCAAAACGTTTAGGAATGAGCCAGCCGGGGGTAGGATATGCTGTAGGTCGTGGTGAAAAGAAAGCTAAAAAACACGAATACAAGCTACGCAAATAAGTTATTTACTTATTTATGGACGTCCCGGATATCCCGGATATCCTTGAAACGCAAACCGTTAACGCACGGAGTCTTTTATGTTTTTGGGCGCATCGAAAGCTTGGCATGACAACTATCGAGATTTGAAGAAGGCTAACCCTTTTCTTACTTTGGCTAACCCTGAAAAATTATGAAAATGGCACCACCCCACAATACTATGGCAAAAACAATGCTGACAAATACTGCGGCACTGCCGAGATCTTTTGCCCGCTTAGCAAGGTCATGATATTCTGGAGACGCTATATCTACAACCGATTCAATTGCTGAATTCAGCAGCTCTACGACAAGTACAGATGTCGTTGCAAAAAAGAGTAGCCCTTTCCAAAAAAGAGATAGTGGCAAAAACACGAGAACAACCAAAAGAACGACGACTATGCTTACCTCCTGACGAAATGCTGCTTCATTAGTAATTGCGAAACGTAGGCCATTCAGGGAATAGAAGAAGGCGGCCCAAATTCTAGCAATGCCAGTTTTAGTCATTAGTTTGCGATTCATGTTTTAAAGATGCACGTACCTACGGGACGTTGCTGAAAGATTGACATATTCGTTGATATATTCTATCGGCGAGATATGCCATGAACGGGAGGCATAGATGAACTTGGAGCGCTCCGGCATATCATCACCCGCGGGATTGAGCGTATGCACATTTTTAATGCCACTTATTTTTCAGGTTTACAGTTATTTGTCATTTTTAGATTCCATTGCCTGCCGCATTTTATCGGCCAAATCGCTCATGGGTTCAGGGGTCGAATCCTCTGCGTAATTTATCCAGGCGCCATCGTCTTTAGCGTTTCCCGGGGCAAGGAGAATCTTTCGGTCACCGGGATGGATCTCCGCCACGGTTACCGAAAACGAATCTCCGACGTTGAGTTGCTCGATCAATCCGGGCTTTTCGGCCTCGCTGAATTTCGATTTGGGCAGAAGTCCGGTGATGCCGGGAGTCAGTGAAACAAAATAACCGAAGGTTTCTTTTTTCTCCAGGGTTCCTTTGACGACCTGGCCGACCCTGAATTTGTCGGTTACCTCCAGCCAGGGGTCTCCTTCGGTATCTCGGATGCTAAGGGAAATTCGATGCCCTTGTACATCGAGTTCTTTGACCAGAACGGAAACCGTTTCACCCTGGGTTACCACGTCTTCAGGGTTGATAATTCGTTTGACATAGCTCATTTCGCTGATATGAACCAGGCCCTCTATTCCCGGCGCGAGCTCAACAAAAACACCAAATTTCATGCACCGGGTGACTTTTCCGATCACCTTGTCTCCCGGCTGAAACTTTTCTGTCACCGTATCCCAGGGATCACTGTCAATCTGTTTCATGGAGAGGGAAATCTTTTTCTGATTCTTCTTGGCATCGTCCGCTATGGCGATTACCTTGACCGAAATTGTATCACCGGGGCGGACAATTTCATCGGCCGTTTTCACCCGGGACCAACTCAGTTCGGAAATGTGAACCATACCTTCGACGCCGGGTATGAGTTCGACAAAAGCCCCGTAAGGCATGAGTTTGGTGACCCGGCCCTCAAAAATATCGCCCGTGTTTAATTCGCTGAAAAATGCTTGCTTTTCTTTTTCCATGGCCTTGGCAAGAAGTTTTCGGCGGGAGACAACGATGTTCCTTCCGTTTTCCTCGAATTGGATTACCAAAAATTCATAGGTCTGTCCCACGTAATCTTCAGGGGTTTCCACATAGGTGACATCGATCTGGCTGATTGGACAAAAGGCGCGACTTTGAAGTATGTCCACATGGAAGCCGCCTTTACAGATCCCGCTTATTTTCCCTTCTACGGGAATGGCGTTTTCAAACGCCTCATTTAGGAGTTCAAGTCCTCCGATACCGGAAATTGCTCTGGAAAGGCGTATTTCATGTTCATCAATCCCCACCACATACAATTCAATTTCATCGCCTTCACCAAAGGGCATGTTTCCTTGGTCGTCTAAAAGTTCCGCCCGTTCAACGGTTCCGTCAACCTTTGTGCCGGTGGTTATAAAAACCGAATCTTTTCCGATGGAAATAATCTTTCCGCTGATCTTGTCTCCGATTTGGGGATCGTCTTTCATGCCGGAGCTGTAAGATTCGAAAAGATCAGCGAAGCTTTCCTCTCCGTCGTCCGGGTTTTCAGTGTTGAGATCGTCTGACATGTCTCTGCTCCAAAAAAAGAGTTATGGTTATCATGGTTTAACAGTGGTTATCAATTTTTTTTCTTTTCCTGCTTCTCCTTCCTCTTTTCCTTTATTGATTTGGCCGGCTTTTTTTTAGTATCTTTTTTTGTGTCCCTCGACTTTCCCATTTTTATCCTCCTTAATAATGTAATAAAGTCTTACCCTAAATGATCGTAAACAAAATGGAAAAATATTTTATATGTTTGATTTTTTATGCATTTTAGTAGATTCAGAAGGTTTTGAAACCACTTCTCCCAACCTTACTCCTATAAAATTATTTGTCAAGAAATTTAGGGTATTAAGTCAGAAATCGTAGAAACCCCATCTGTAATATCAGTATTCATATTCGGGCTTTTTGCGAATCATCAAGGGCCAAGCGAAAAAAGTATATTTTTTGGGGTAGGGGAGGTGTTTTTTCTCTTGACCCGCTCTTTAACGGGTGACCCCTTTTCCATACAATGCTAAAGCACTATAAATCTTAACCCGAAACATACGAAAAAAACATACTTTTTGCCTATTGACAGCTCTGATATTTTTTTGTTTAAATACATAGTTCCCGAACTTTGCCCGAGTCGGAGGCTTTCATAAAGATTCTTATTAATTTTCATGTAAGATTAAGGTGTTAAATAACAGGGGATGCCTGAACAATCCAAAAAAAATGGAATCGATTTTCATGAACATGGGCAAACGGCTCAAGAACTTCAAGCTGTTGAGGCGGTAATCGCCTCGTTTGTTATGGCCGCTAAAAACTATGCTATTTATCCCGAGAGTCATGCAACCTGCCAAAACTCCCTTCAAACCGTCAAGTCCCGTTTAGATGCGTTCATAGAAAATTATGGCGATCTTAGATTCGAAGTTACGAAGGATCGGCTTCTTTTTAAAAGTGAAACGGTTCAACAGGATGATCCCAAAACAGAGAAATTGGCCTTCCCCTTGTTTCGGGACGGCATCCAGTGGCTGGAGTTTAAACAAGGACTCGAACTTTGGGAAATCTCCGGATTTTTTAAAATTTACAATGACTACAAAATGTTACAGGAAGAGGCCGAGGGGGACCTTGTCACCGCCTTGTGGGAGATGGATTTCCCGCATTTGCAGTATTCGGCCACGGATGTTCTATGGAAGGCTGAAACACTGGCAGATTTTTCCACCTTAAAAGTGACGGACAGTGAGACACCGGATGCAGCCATGCAGGAGCAGGCAGATGATGATCAGCAGGACGTGGCCGATACCACAGAAGCTGCCCCGGACGCTGGGATCGGCCTGACCCTTTCCACCATGGACAGAACAATCTGGCAACTGACCCCTGAAGAGTCACGGATTCTAAAACAAATGGTGGCCCAAGAAGAACAGCAAAGCGGCACACAAGACGTGCTTGATGTTCTAGAACTTATTCTCCGAAATCAAAATCAACCCGAGGACTACTCGAGTATTCTTGAATTTATAAAAGAGGAATTCAAGAGCGCCCTGGCTCAAGGTAATTTTCAAATCGCTCTGGATTTTCTGGAGGACTTACGGAAAACTTATCAGTCTTACAAAATCGAGAAACCCTGGGCCCGGCCGTTGCTGGGGGATTTCTTCATTGATATTTCCGGAACACAGGTGTTGGGGGTTCTCAAGCAGGTTTTGCCAACTCTTGATAAACAACATACGGATCGAATCGAAATTTTTCGGCGCTTGTTTCTGCGGTTCCCACCGGCGGCAATAACCGCTCTGGCTCCCCTGCTACTTGAGAAACTATCCGTGTCCGTGGAACGGAAGCTTATGGAAATTATCGGATCTCTGGCGCTTAAAGATATTCATCCGTTGGAACAGTTGCTGGATCGACCGGAAGAGGCGTTAGTCAAAAAGCTCGTCTTTATTATCGGACATATCAAAGGTGAAAAAACGGGGCAAATTCTCCTCGAAATGACGCATCATGAGTCAGCTTGGGTTCGCCTGGAAGCCCTAAAGGCCCTGGTCCGTCGGGATGAAAACATGACCAAGGAGCTTTTTCCTCTCATCGACGATCCTGTTCTCCCCATTCGCCGGATGATGTGGAAGTATCTGGAGAAGCACCAAGACCCGGAGACCGGGAACTTGATACGAAATTATCTTGACCATAAAAAAATCCGCCGTGAAGACCATGAGCAAATCCTGAATTGTTACAAAACACTGGTCCGTTGTGATTCCCAAAGTTTTGTTCCGTTTTTACGCGAGTCCCTGATCAGCCAAGGCTTGAATTTTAGTTTCGACAGGTCCCTGCGGCGTCAGGGCGCGGCCCTGGCTTTGCTTGAGCTGGATACTGAGGAAGCACAGGAAGTCCTTGGGCAAGCTTCAAAAAGCCTGTTTCCGAATATTCGATCTGCTTATCAAAAAGCCGTAAAGGTTCACAAATGACCCTGGAAACCCGATCATTGCATGAGGAGTTTATTCGGACTTTTTACAAACTGATCCAACTGGCTAAGATCCACGAGGATAACAATCAGATGCTGTTGGAATGCATTAAAGAGTTCATGCAGGTTATCCGGTTGCTTGTGGATGATGACCGGATTACCCTCCAGATTTCCCGGGGAAATATTTATCTGCAGGATGAAAAACTGCGCTACCGGCGTGAAACCGATAGTCTTACCAATAACTTGTTCCGGTACTTGGAAAAGCGAAACCTTTCGGGGCTTTGTTTTTTATCTGATATCCAAGATGCCTCAGCCAAAGAGATTATCGATTTTAGCCGCACCTTGAACACCGCCGAGCAACAGGAGGATCCTCTGAAGTGGTTTGTCCAAGAGCTGGAGAATCAGGGGGTTGCATGGGTTGAAGTTGTCTATGAACAAGATGCGCCTCCTGAAGAGCACCCCCCTGAGACGGACCCCCAGGATCAGATAAAAAAACGCAAAGAAAGGGCTCGAAAATCTTATTTTTGCGCCCTTGACTCTTTAACAGAGGTGGCCGAGAAAATTTCCTACCAAAAAAAGGTAGGGGTTCGCAAATCCCTTCGTGTGATCCAAAACATGGTAGATCTGGTAATGGAGGATGAGCCGATCCTGTTGGGGCTCAGCACCATCCGGGATTATGATGACTATACGTTTACCCATTCGGTGAACGTTGCAATTCTCTCCATGTGTCTGGGGCAGCGCATCGGTCTTTCGCGGACGTCTTTGCACCGGCTGGGAGTATGTGGGATTTTTCATGATCTGGGAAAGCTGGACATCCCCATTGAAATCATCAACCAGGCCGGAAAGCTGAACCAAAGCGAGTTTGAGGAAATAAAAAAACATACCATACACAGTGTTGCCCAAATTATCAAATTAGAGGCCCCCCATGATCTCAAGGCAAAAATCCTGCTTCCCCCGTTTGAACATCATTTAAAGTATGATCTTTCGGGATATCCCAAGACCAACCGTAAGAAATCTGTAAGTCTGTTTGGACGGATCATAGCCCTTGCAGACGTGTTCGATGCCATCACTTCCCCTCGGGTATACCGCAATATCGCTTTTACTCCTGATCAGGCGCTGAATATTATGTTGGACGGTGCAGGCACGGATTTTGATCCGATCCTCCTTAAAATATTTATTAACATGCTCGGGGTCTATCCCATAGGGTCACTTTTAGAACTGGACACGGGAGAATTAGCCCTGGTCATGGAAACTGATAAAACGTCAGACGGGGCGCGACCCATGGTGGCGCTGTTGGCTTCGGATGGGAACGGAGACTATGTAAAGGTCGGGGTGGCGGATCTGGCTGAACGTGACGCCCAATCCGGCGCATTCCGGAGAAACATTGTTAAAAGTATACATCCGTCCACCCTGGGAATTCAGCCTGCCGAGTTTCTTATTTAAAAACTCGACCTCTTTTATCTGAAACGCATATCATAATGCCCAGAAATTTGTGCATGATGCACATTTTTTTGGGCATTTTTTATGTTGTTCTCCTTCACAAATCTTCCAGTCTTCTTCAATTCATAAGTTTTGATAATTTTTCTCCTTTTCTCAATATCGTCTGAAATACATTTCAAAGCCACAACTTGTGCGCACTTCGGGATCGGGAGCATTACCGATTTGTTAAAATGGTTTTCACCCATTAACTTATTCATTTTTTGAGCGAAAGCCTTGCAATCAGCTGTCAGGTGTCAGGTGTCAGGAGTAAGAAACGAATTATCTGATACCTGAAACCTGACACCTGACACCTGAAACCAAAAAGTCTTGGATAGCAATTAACAAACTGGTAATGCACCCTCGGGATCAAAACACTGATTTGAGATTCTGCTTATTTAAAAGATAAGTTCTGTTTGGCACAGGTGTTGCTAATACATAAAACTAAATGAGCGAAAGTCGAGGGTAAAAGCGAGGGATGACAATGTTAGAAATAGCTGTGAGTTCAAATGATATGGATTTAACCCGCCGGAAACTCAAGTTTGAGATTACGTACCGGAAGAATCTGCAACATATTTGCAACAAGATACATGCTGCCGACAATCTGGACGAGATCCTGGTTGATCTCAAAAATGAAATCACAGGGCTTTTTGAGGCGGAACGGCTGACCGTTTATGTGGTTGACGGCATAAAGCGGGAGCTGGTTTCGAGATTCAAATCCGGAGACGAAGTCGGAGAGATTCGCATTCCGTTGTCCAGCAACAGCATAGCAGGATGTTCCGCTTTTAAAAAGAAGCTCATAAACATTAAAAATGTTTATAATGAAAAAGAACTTATCGCCGTGGATCATGATCTTAAATTCGATAAGCGCTGGGATCAAAAGGCGGGGTTTATCACCAAACAGGTTCTTGTGGTTCCGGTGATATTTAAAAACTTTCTGCTCGGCGTGATTCAGCTCATAAACCGCAAAGACGGAGGGTCGTTTTCTAAACTCGATGAGCAGTCTGTTAGGGAAATGGCCCATATACTGGGGATCGCCCTGTATAACCGGAAGCGGATGGCAAAAGCAAGGCCCAACAAGTTTGATTATCTTTTGAGAAATCGTATGTTGACGGAAAAAGAACTGGACACGGCGATCGCTGATGCCAGAAAAAGAAGAGAACCTGTTGAAGCGGTTTTAATGTCGGATCTTAATATTTCAAAACAGGATATCGGCAAATCCTTAAGTGAGTTTTATAAAGTTCCGTTTGTAAAATATGACGCAACGACCCCGATTCCCGGTGAACTGCTTGCCGGCCTGAAAGCTCCTTTCCTGCGAAACTATGCCTGGGTTCCGCTGCGCAAGGATCATGAGAAAATTGTTATCGCCATAGACAACCCTTACGATCTTCAGAAGGTTGGAGAAATCAAGTCTCTGTTTGCAGGCAAATCCATCCGGTTTAACGTCTCGTTAAAACAGGATATCCTCAAAATGATCCGACTGTTCACCTGGCAAGAAAAAGAAGTCGCTTCCATGGAAGAAATACTTTCCCAACTTAAAAGTGAAAACCAAGAGATAGAAGGTGAAGAATCCGTCCTGTATGAGGACGACAGCGCCATTGTCCGGCTTGTTAATAAAATTATCATCGATGCCTATCATCGGGGGTCTTCGGATATCCATATCGAGCCGTATCCCGAAAAGGAAAAGACCCGGATACGGATCCGTGTGGACGGTGCATGTACGGTATTCGAGTCGGTCCCCTCCGTGTTTAAAGATAACATCGTGTCGCGTATTAAGATCATGGCCGATCTTGATATTGTGGAGCGACGCAAGCCCCAGGACGGAAAAATCAATTTCAAAAAATATGGTGGTCTTGATATTGAACTCCGGGTGGCAACCATTCCGACTCAGGGGGGAGTGGAAGATGTGGTCATGCGTATCTTAGGTGCCGGTGAGACGCTTCCTCTGGACAAAATAGGTTTTTCAGCCAGAAACTACAAGGATTTTGTCAGATCAATTACACAGCCATACGGCCTCATCTTTGTGTGCGGTCCCACCGGTTCAGGCAAAACATCAACCTTGCATTCGGCACTGTCATATATCAATACTACCGAAACCAAGATCTGGACCGCTGAAGACCCTGTGGAAATCACTCAGAGAGGGTTGAGGCAGGTGCAGGTAAAGCCCAAGATCGGATTCGACTTTGCCTCAGCCATGCGGGCATTTTTAAGGTCTGACCCGGATGTTATTATGGTGGGTGAGATGCGAGACAGGGAAACAACCACAATAGGGATAGAGGCGTCATTAACCGGACATCTGGTATTTTCCACCCTCCATACCAACAGCGCACCGGAAAGCATCACCCGGCTTCTTGACATGGGAATGGATCCGTTCAACTTTGCAGATTCTATTTTATGCATTCTTGCCCAGCGTCTGGTCCGCACCTTATGTAAACATTGTAAAGAATCTTATCACCCGTCAAAAAGTGAATATGAGGCTCTGGTCAGGGAATACGGATCTTTTGAAGCGTTTGAAAAAAATGTTCATATCCCTTATGCCGATGATTTGATTCTCAACAGGCCCGTGGGCTGCAACCGGTGTTACAATGCCGGATATTCGGGCCGCATGGCTCTGCATGAACTGTTGCTGGGGACCGATACAATGAAAAAACTGATCCAGAGCAATTCTCTGATTAAAATTTTAAGGGAGCAGGCCGTAAAAGATGGGATGACGACCTTAAAACAGGATGGAATTGAAAAAATATTTGGTGGAAACTGTGACCTGCTGCAGGTCCGTAAGGTTTGCATCAAATAGTGGGCTTAATTTAAGGCGCCTTTTCGGCTGCCTCCATAAAACGTTTCAGCTGTTTTTGGTAATAGCTTCTGTTCGTTACCGTCAACTCAAGGGCTTTGATTTCAGATTCAACCGCCTCTTCAAACCGGCCGTTTGCAAAGTAACTCTCAGCCAGGGTATCGAGAATATACGGGGATTGTTCGAGACCGGCGGCTTTTTCTGCAAGATACAACGCTTTTTGGGGGTCACGGAATTTTTGGACGTCACATGTGGCATGAAGCCAGGCCAGGTTGTTCAACGCATGAGGATTATCCGGCTCCATGGCCAATGATTGTTCATATGCGGTTATGGTTTGGGCGTACTTTTTTTCACTGAGATACAGGTCGCCCAGCGTGCTGTAAAGATTCGGGTTGTCAGGAGTTTTGCCAAGCTCTCTTTGTATTGTTTTTTCGAAAAAATGTTTGTTTAATTTCCTGCCGGTTTCACCAAAATTCAAGTTATAACCGATCGCGCCGATCAACAATATCCCCACCAGATAAACGGCGATGCTTTTTATTATTTTATTGTCTTGTCGGGTTATCCAGGCTCTGTCGGTTTCGCATTTTTTCAGATATTCTATTCGTTTTTTGATGCTGAAGTGGTGCCAGTTGGGTTTGTCGTACGGCTCGCCACTTGTTGCCGCTATTTTTTGAAAACAGGAGATAAGCGGTAAGGCACTGTCGAAAAGTGTGTACACGTAAGTGTCTGCCTGGCGCTCAAAATTACGCATAAAATAACCGAAAATAAACCGGAAATAGATCAGAAAAAAAATAATAATGATGAAGCTGAAAATCGATGAGGTTACCGTGGTCTGATTCAGGCCGGTATGGCTTATGAAGCTGTATATGGGTTCCGTAAAGATAATAAAATATACCAGAAGGTCGAATGTGGCAAAAGAGATCAGCATATATCCTAGAAAAAAGACCAGATAAAAAACAAGATGTTTTTTCTTTACATGTCCGATTTCATGGGCAATAACCGCATCAACCTCCTCGGGTTCAAGAAATCGCAACAGGTCTTTGGTAATGAGGATGTAGCGGAATCTTTTAACCAGCCCCATTACACCGGCGGTTATCATTCTGCCTCCGAAGATGGGCCAGTATAAAATTTCGGCATATTCGATCCCCGCTTTTCGGCATAGATTTTCGATGCGTTGTCTATAGTAACCGGTTTCTAACGGTTTGCATCTCCAGAATTTCTGAATTATTGCCGGACCTGCTATGGCAATCGCAAAAAGAAAAATAAGGAAATAGGCCATCTGACCTTGGGTCGTGGAGAGAAAACGTTTGAGCGCCTCAAAGGGCAGGGCATTAATAATGTCGGCAACTCCGGAAAGGAGAAGCCAGGGTAACAGTACGGGTACGGAAAAAGAAATTTGAGACAGAATGTATGACCTTCTGGAAAGATCCGAGCCGGAGAGTATCTTATAAGTTCCATGGGCACAGGCCCATACAATGGAAAGGTAGCCAATAAAAAGCCCGAGAAATAAAAGCGCCTGTACCGTCGGGATAAGGGCAAGAAAGTGAATGTCCGTGAAAAAGGATGAAAGGTTCAGGCCGTAGATATCGATGGAAAAGAGCACGATGGCCATTATGGAGTGCCGGTTTACCGTAGAACTGAATTTATGACTGAGTTGACTAACGCTTCCATTTGAAAAGCCTTTTTCTATCCTGCGGAACTGCATCCAAGTGATCCATGTGAAAATAACAATCAGGCCGATAAACAAGAAAAACGTTTCTATGGAACCAAAATTAGTCTCTTCCGAAGGCTGGTAGGTGGTGTATATGAGAAGGACAATGATGAAGTATATGAAATTGCTAAACATAAGGATATTTATTTTGCCCTGAAAAACCTGGTCCTTTGGGCCTCCGGCTCGTAGAGCCAGGTCGGAATTAACAAGCCATGCCTTTAATAATAGATATAAGTGCCTAAATTTTGAAGTGAGCTAAAGTGAACTAAAGTTAAGGAGGTCTATGATGTAAATTTATGTCCTCAACTTTAGTCACTTCCAACTTTAGTCACTTTAGTCACTTTTTCTTTGTAATACCTTTCTTTTTCACTATAGATGCAGCCGCAATACTGCTGGCGATACATTCCCAGGCGTTTTGATTCTTCGATACCTTGTTTCCACCCCTCGCGAAAATCATGGTAGTAAAATCGTACGCCCACCGATTTGCCGACCGATTGGCCGATGGATTTTATCTCCTCGTGTTTCTGGAATTTACTGTACAGGAGTGTGGAGGTAAAACAGTCGAACTTACCCCGCTTGGCCACCAGTGCAGTGGATCTTAACCGGTCATGGTAGCAGTATGAGCAGCGATTCGATTCCCTGAAGACCACGTTCCGGATAAAACCTTCCAGATCGTAACCTTCCTGATATATGACCTTAAAATTGGTGCGTTCAGCATAAGCCTGCAATGTTTCTTTTCGTTTCATGCATTCCGTATACGGGTGGATATTATGTTTGTAGAAAAAACCCATTACATCGAAACTTTGCTGATCAAGGGTTTTTACCGTGTAAATCGCGCACGGGGCGCAACATATGTGAAGCAGAATCTTCATTGTCTATCTCCGAAAATAGCGGTTCCGATACGCACAAGGGTCGCCCCTTCCTGGATAGCAACTTCAAAATCACCGGTCATGCCCATGGAAAGTTCATTCAAACCAACATTCAATAAACCCTGTTGCTCGAGACGGTCTCTCAAATTCCGAAGGGCTGCAAAATAGGGACGAACCTTTTCAGGCGCGTTGAAATAGGGCGGCATGGTCATCAGCCCTTTAACCGACAGATTTTCAAGACGGCTTATATCCTTTAGCAGAGTGAGCGTATCTTTGACATTAACCCCTGACTTTGAAGCTTCCTCACTGATATTGACCTGTATCAGGATCTCCTGGATCTTATTAATTTTGCGTGACTGTTTATCTAATTCACGGGCCAGCTTAAGCGTATCAACGGAATGGATCAGGTCAAAAAGTCTTACCGCGTACTTGGCCTTGTTGGACTGAAGATGCCCGATGAAGTGCCACGATACCGGGGTCGTTGCCAGATCGTTGAATTTTGTCCGGGCTTCCTGAATATAGTTTTCTCCAAGAATGGTGGCGCTGGTCTGAATGGCCTGTCTGACCCTTTCTGTGGGAACGGTTTTACTTACCACAACCAGACGAATTGTTCCGGGGTTGCGTCCGCAGGCACGGGCCGCCGTTTGAATACGGTTTTTTACGGTTTGCAATCTTTTTATCAAATCCTGAAGTCTCCTTTTATTTTGACCTGAAAAACCCAATCATTTGGAATTTTAATGAGTCAATGATCTAACTTTCGAACTCAGGGCTTCGTCCCAATACACCCTCCGTTATAAGGAATTCAATAACTTCGCAAACCGGAAGCCCGACAACATTGGTATAAGAACCGTTGATACTTTTAACCAGGAAGGTGCCCAGGCCCTGAATGGCGTATGCCCCTGCCTTGTCAAAAGGTTCGGTGGTATGGATGTACCACTCAATTTCTTGATCGCTAAGGTCTTTAAAAAGAACTTCTGTTTTAACTGTTTCGGAAAAGTTTCGGCGTTTCTCTTCGCAGCAGATTGAATAACCGGTAAAAACCTCATGGGTCTGCCCGCTGAGTTGTTTCAACATGGTTCGGGCTTCGGCTCTGGAACCGGGCTTGCCGAGTATGGTCCGGTCTTTCAGAACAATCGTATCCGCGCCGATAACCCATTTTTCAGGATATTTTTCGGACACGTTATGGGCCTTGGCTTCGGATAGAACCCTGACATATATTTCGGGCGAAGATATGGGCACGGATGATTCATCGATGCTGCTGGGTATTACAGAAAAGGAAAGGCCTGCTTGTTCTAACAGATACCGTCGCCTTGGGGAACGGGATGCAAGTATTAATAACGGATCATCATTTGAATTTTTCATGTGGGGTATTTATCAAAAGAATTGAAGTTTGACAAGCATCAAACATGAAGAGGAATAAACAGCAAATCAGATTTTTGCAACGTTGGGGTTAATCGAACGTGATGTTGATCTCAACCCTACGATTTAGCATTCTTCCTTCTCGAGTCTGGTTCGATCTTCTGGGATTCTCCGATCCCATTCCGAACACTTGGATTCTTGATGGGCTGATTCCCCAACCCACAAAATAGCTTTTGACAAGGTTTGCCCTGAATTCTGAAATTCTTTTATTATACAGATACTTACCAAGAGCGTCGGTATATCCTTTGATAATAATCTTTGCATGGGGATGTTGAGAAATGAATGCGCCGATGGGTTCCAGTGTTTCAAAGTCCTCGTCTGAAAGATCATTTGAATTGTGACCGAAATTGATGACCGTCTTCGGAGGCGGAATTGACGGGACCTCCCAAACTTTTCGGAGTTCATCTATTCTATTCAGACGGTCCTTTTGATTGGGGGCGTCGGAAGAGTCTGTATCCGAGATCTTGTATGATTTTGGGGGGGGTATAATATTTTCTTCTTGTGCGGATAAATCCTCAGTATTGGGTACCGGGTCTGTTACCGCTATCGTCATTTTATTGATGTTTTGTGGCTTTTCAACAGAAAGGTTGCGCTTTTTGTCCGGATTATCCGGTTGAGGCACTCTTATGGATGTTAATTTTGTCGGATGGTTGGAGTTTTGTTTAAAATATTCGGTGAGTTTCGCGAAATATTTTCTATCCATACCGGAATAAAAAAGAATGCCGAGAACAATTAAGGACAACCCGGTAACAACAAAAGCTTTAACGTGCTTTCCCGACGATTTAATTGTGGGTTCCTTTTGATTTGTTATTTGTGTTACCGTGGCCGGTTGTTTTTTACTATTGTCAATCCCTTGTGTCGGCATAAAGAGTCCGGCTGCGCATTCTTTTATAATCTTAGCATCTATTGTTTTTGTGTCTATGACATATCCGGTCAATAACGCATGATCACAAATGATATTTATCAACCGTGGATATCCCTTGGAAAAAGAGAAAATTTCACGAATAGCGCTTGCATTGAAAAGATTTTCTTTATGTCCGGCAATCCTGAGACGGTACGAAATATATTCTTTAATCTCGCTTTCCTTCAAAGATTCCAGGTGAAACTTGACAGCGATTTTCTGATGTAACGCCTGATTCCGTTTCTGAGCAATAATGTCATTAAATTCATCCTGGCCGATAAAGAAAGTACTCAGAAGTGTTATATCCCGGTTTTTTACAGTTGACAGGAGTTGTATCTGTTCGAGAAGTTCCTGGTCCAGCCTGTGAGCCTCATCGATTATAAGGATGACCTTCTTTTTTTGTAAGTAACAATCGTTCAAGAACTGATTGAAATGAAATAAAAAAGCCTCTTTGCTATGGAACTTTTTATTGATATTAAGTTCATCGGCAATAAGGTTAAAAAAGTCGAGTTGTTCCAGAACAGGATTGGTGATATTCGCCACCATCGTCTCATTGCCAAGACGCTTTAACAATGTATTGACAAGTGTGGTTTTGCCTGTACCAACATCGCCGGTAACAAGAAGGAAGCCCATATTGGATAGAACGCCGTGTTCTAAAACCGCTAAGGCCTCCTTGTGGGACTCGCCCAGCCAGATAAATTTTGGATCCGTGCTTATCTGAAAAGGTTTTTCTTTTAAATCGTAATGGTTAAGATACATGGGTCATTTATTTTGTCCTGAAAAGTCTGGTCCTTTGGGCCAGGTCAGAGATAGATGACTCTGCCTGAAGAATTGCTGCAAGAGTTTTAAGTGAACTAAAGTTTTAAGTGAGCTAAAGCCCGCCCTGGTGCGACTCGTCCATGTATGTTGATATCGGATAGACATCATTGCAAACCTGCCTTTTTGAATACAGCGTATTGGTGATCGGTCTGGGCCAGGGTTAAGGAATTCTGTCAATTATATAAAATCAGCGGAGCGAAGCGACACCATAACTTTAGGCACTTTAGATCACTTTAGACACTTTTAACTTGTACGGCTTTAACTAAAACAGCCCCTTCCAGGGGTAACCCAAAGCCTGGTCCTCTGGGCCAGGATTCTTTATTAAAGGTCTTTTTGTCCTTTTATGGTTTCTATAATCGTATCAATACGCTGGTTCATGATCTCGCTTTTTTTATGGGAAAGGCGTAATATCTCGTAAAATGATTTCATTTTAGCGTCGAATTTGAGCAAAATTTCGCCGAAATGCGCAAGTTCTGCGCTCATGGATTGAATCTGATTGTGAACATCTTCGACAGATGGATCGGGTGGTGCCAAAGGCTTCTTTTCTTTGAATGAGGTTATCAATTCTTCAAGGTCTTTTTTTTCCCCGTCCGAAAGACCAACAATTATTTCTGTCTGGTTTTCATCCGTCATTGTGTCACCGAAAAAGGGGTTTCGCCCCAATTGGAATGATGGAATGATGGAGTAATGGAATGATGGGTTTGAAGGAGTTTTCAACAATTATAATGTTTTATTTCCGCCTGTATCCCCAATATTTTTATCCAGTGAAACTTTTTTCTATTTCACCGGGGCCAGCATTCCAGCATTCCATTCTGATGGTATAAACAGATTGCCATTAAAAAATCCTAAATATCAATATGTTGTAGAATATCCGAGACATTCAGTCATGTTTTTTAAATTCTCTGTTAATCATGGCATCTATGGCGGCAATCCGTTCATCCCCTGTTTTCACAGCATCGGAAATCTTGCCACCATGTTTTGAATTCATGCCCGACTTCTTTTTCAATAGATTAAAACCAAGCAACAGAACAATAACAACGGTAAGAAAATTTAACAGGACCAGCATATATGTCTGAAGAGTGTAATTTTTATCCATAGAAGGCAGTGATTCAGCCGGTTTTATCTGTCTCGATTTTGCTGCCGGTTCGTCCGGTGCGTCCTGGGTTTTTATTAGAATGGCAGGGACCTGGTTTGAGTTTTTTTTAGTGGGATCTTTAAGCTGATCATAAGTGATATCCGATGCGGCGTTTTTCTTTATTTCAAATTTATCGCCGGTCTGTTGTACCGAAGATTTTTCCGGAATAACCTTTGG
>Ga0208648_1001281_pt1 | contig 21120 bp, 16 predicted proteins | sample AntAceMetag02UKL_FD_184772 | JGI IMG/M metagenome (GOLD analysis project Ga0208648, IMG submission 184772) | Saline lake microbial communities from Ace Lake, Antarctica - Antarctic Ace Lake Metagenome 02UKL (SPAdes) (version 2) | ecosystem: Environmental > Aquatic > Non-marine Saline and...
CCCATTTATTATGAATCGCGTTTAGCCAAGCTGGATATTAATCAGGCAGAGCTTGAAGCACTGAATGATGATGTGGAAGAGATCATTGAAGACGAGGAAGATTTAGCCTCGCGCGAAAATACCAAATCACACTGGGCGGCATTAGAAAAGCTGGTGGGCAGTGAGCCGCGCATACAGCAAGTGGGTAAGGATTTAGTTACCCATTTTGCAACCCGTATTGCCGCTATGCCGGGTAAAGGCATGATTGTGTGCATGAGCCGTGAAATTTGCGTGGATATGTACAATGCTATCGTCGCGATTAAACCCGAATGGCACGATACAGACAGCACCAAGGGCGCGATTAAAATAGTCATGACGGGCTCGGCATCCGACAAAGCCAAGATGCAACCGCATATTTACAACAAAGAAACCAAAAAGCTATTCGAAAAACGCTTTAAGGATGTTAACGACCCGCTGCAACTGGTGATTGTGCGCGATATGTGGCTGACCGGTTTTGATGCGCCTGTCTGCCATACCATGTATATCGACAAACCCATGAAAGGCCATAACTTGATGCAGGCGATTGCCCGAGTTAACCGGGTGTTTAAAGATAAACCCGGCGGCTTGGTGGTCGATTACATTGGTATCGCCAATGAATTGAAACAGGCCTTAAAAACCTATACCGACTCCAAAGGTAAAGGTGCGCCCACCTTAGATACACGTGAAGCCTTCGCCATATTGCTGGAAAAAATGGATGTGGTGCATGGCATGCTGCATGGTTTTGATTACAGTGAATTTGAAAGCAATGCGCTGCAATTATTACCCGGTGCAATGAATCATATTCTCGGTTTGGATGACGGTAAAAAACGCTTTCTGGATGTGATGGCGGCTATTAGCAAAGCCTTTACCTTGTCAGGCACGATAGACGAAGCCGAAGCGTTGAAAAAAGAGATTGCTTTCCTCGCTGCTGTCAAAGCTGCCATCGGTAAATTTACCAGCATTGATAAACGCCGTACCGATGAAGACAAAAACAGCGCCTTAAAACAGATTATTGATAATGCTATTATCGCCGATGGTGTTACCGATGTGTTTGCTCTGGTCGGGCTGGATAAACCGAATATTGGCCTGCTCTCGGATGAGTTTCTGGAAGATGTTAAAAATATGCCGCAACGAAACCTGGCAATGGAGCTGTTGGAAAAATTGCTGCGCGATGAAATAAAAGCTCGCCTGAAAACCGATGTAGTCTCTGAAATGAAATATTCGGAGCGCATCCTGGAAACGCTACGTAAATATCATAACCGTGCTATCGAAACCGCACAGGTAATAGAAGAGCTGATTGCCTTGGCCAAGGAAATGGAAGCGGACTTGGCGCAGGGTGAAAAATTAGGGCTAAACTATGATGAAATAGCTTTCTATCGCGCATTAATACAAAACGAAAGTGCGGTAAAGGAACTGGGTGATAATAATCTGCGCGAACTGGCCAAATATATCACCAAGCAGTTACGCAAAAGCACAACAGTAGACTGGCAAGTGCGCGATAGTGTACGCGCCAAATTGCGTAATCTGGTAAGGCGGGCTTTAAGAAAATGGAAATACCCGCCTGATAAATCAGATGCGGCCATTGATTTGTGTTTAAAACAAGCGGAAGCATTAAGTGAACAATGGAGTGCTTGAGTGCTTATGCGACAAACTGGACCATAAACAGCATTTGCAACTCAGCATCGCTTAAACCGGGCAGTAAAAATTGCAGATGTCCTTTCAATCTGATAAGTTTGTCCGAGAACTCTTTGCATTAACCTTATTCTCAGGCATGAGAGTTAGCTGTTGCGGTTTGATAAATGAAGATATAGCTATCTCACCAGTAACCAAGTACTTGCTAAAACTATTTTAAAATTTTGTTCTTCGATAAAAACAGCTTTGCAATAGCTTTAGCTGTTGCTGTCACTAAAAAAAGCTAAAGCTTTTTTAGCATCCTTCATTTGGAGCTAAAAGTAGTTTATACTTTTTAGGGTGAGTTATCGTCATTCCTGCATGCTTCTAGCAGGAATCTTGCGTAGACAAAGAAATTCCCGATAAAGCTTGTGCCCAGCTTGACTGGGTAACACTCGGGAATGAGGATGTTAATGAAATGAAAGAGTAAACTGACCAATGAAAGATGCCGCTTTTTACTCCTGCTAGTTTTTATATTTTGTTTGTTATTTATCTCCGTTACTTATTTCTCTTTTCAAGCGTGGTGTCAGCTTAAGCCTAAACTAATGCAATTCATTTTATGAAAACGGTCAATTTAGAGACAGGTTTTAATCACCCTGCCTCGCCTTAACAGGACTTCACCATTATGCTTTGGATTCTTATTTCGCTGTTTTTCTGTTGGTTAATCTTCCGGGAAATCAGAGGAGCCATTGTGCCTCGGCCGGGTTATGGGCACCCGGAACCAGTATACATACCCTACCTGTTTTTTTGCGCAATTCTGGCAGCGTCATTTGCCTGGCATCCTCTACATTACTGGTATTTCGAGCGGCATTTATCAGCCATCACTACACAGTTAGCTGATTCGCACCCAGCAAAATTTCATTGTAATACGGCTTTTGACGCTATGTTCGACAACGATCCCTTTGCTGCTGGGCATGCGAGTCTTGAAACCGGTCAAATCGTCTTTCAGCTTAAATGGTGCGCAACACTCTTGGATTATCTGGACCATCCGGAACAAGCCACTCCACAAGAACTGCACAGTTTGAATATGCTAACCCATGAAAGTATGCATGTGCGTGGTGAACGCAACGAAGCTAAAACAGAGTGTCAAGCTATTCAAAGAAACTACCGCGCGGCAAAGTTGCTTGGCGTTGCTGACCACATCGCCAAGAAAAACGCTCTGGATATTTACTTTGTTAATTATATGAAACTACGTAGTGCACCGGATCGAGTAGCGTCCTATTATTCAGACCAATGCGCACCTGGTAAAGCAATGGACGAACATTTAAGCGATTCTACCTGGCTGGCGCTTGAGTAACAGTGAAGACACAAGTAAACAACCCGGAGGTTTTATATTGCTGGAAAACGGTCTCCTTTAAAAACCGTAGGTAGCGGTTTCCCCACACACGAGTCTAGCCTCTACAACAAATCAGCAACTCACATATCACTTGAAACCCTCACACCATTCATTGCCATAGCTGTTACCGACAAAACACAGATTTTTGCACACTACCGATTCAAAAAACAACGACAGCATTGGATTTAAAATTCACCCATACCCTGTCTCCCAGCTTTATTTTTAATTCATCTAACGCCTGATAGGTTATGAGTACCTTGAATACGACACCGGTATCTACATTGACCCGTACAACACCCATTTCATCAGCAATCATAATAACTCTCCCAAGAAAGTTATTACGCATGCTCGATTCCAGTGCCGTGGTGGACAAAACTATATCTTGAGGATTAATTGAAGCGTGACGCCCCTTGCTGATAGCATCAGGTAATTGAATACACAATGAACTGCTATGAAACTCATGCTGCTTAATTTCACCATGAAATACATTAATCAACGGCGTCATCACTTGCTTACCGTCAGCAAGTGCAAGCACATTATCCGCTAACGCAAAACCTTGTAAGCGATCATGCGTGCTAAAAATCAATGTCTTGCCGGTTTTCTGTGTATAACTTTGCAAAAATAATTCCAGGGCCTGGGCACTATTTTGATCCAGATAACTAAATGGTTCATCTAGTATTAGAGCTTCGGGTGCTAGAACCAGAATACGTGCCAAAGCGACTTTTTGCAGTTCACCACCGGATAATAATTTAGCTTGCTGGTGCATACAATGGCTTATATCCAGTTGCTTTAAGACCTGTAATATTTTTTCATGACGCTGCAATTTATGCTGTATTTTTAAACCGAAATCAATATTGTCATAAACAGTTCCTGCGAGCATAAAAGGCTTTTGTGCAAGAAAACCAACACGCCGTCTATACTGAATTAAATCTCGTTGATTGACACTTTGCTGCTTGAAATAAATTTCGCCCTGAGTAGGACTTGTTAAAAAAGCAAGTATATTGAGTAAAGTACTTTTTCCTGAGCCATTAGCACCAATTAACGCAGTTATTTTCCCCTCTTCTATTTGTAAATGCTCTAGAGACAGCACCGGCTTATTGGTATAGGAATAGCGTAGCTGATTTAATTGATAAATATTTGTCATGGTATTTTTGTAAGTAGAAGAATCAGGGGAAAACACATACAATACAAAGTATGAAATGATTTTCCGTAAAATCAGTATCATTTAACTGTAAATTAAAAATTCCTGTCCATGAATCTTCTTTAAATTAACACACCTATTATGCTAAAAAATATACTTTTACTTAGTTTTTGTCTTATTATAAATTCTGCCTATGCGCAAGACAGCTTACGCATGTCAACTACTACCAGCACTGAAAACTCGGGCTTGCTGAAAGTTCTCAACCCATTGTTTGAAAAACGCAATAATGTGAAGCTTGATATCATAGCCGTCGGCACAGGCAAAGCACTTCGTTTAGCAGAAAATGGCGATGTCGACGTAGTATTTGTTCACGCGCCCGCTGCTGAACTAAAATTCGTGCAAGAAGGTTACGGTACAGATAGAAAAGCCGTGATGCATAATGATTTTGTGCTCATTGGGCCTAAATCTAACCCTGCCCATATTGATATCAATCAACCCATTGTCAATGCACTTCAACAAATTGCTCAGGCACAAGTCAGTTTTATTTCCCGCGGCGATGACTCCGGCACGCATAAAAAAGAGCTGTCTTTATGGCAACAAGCTGACATAACGCCGGCTAGTCCCTGGTACCTTGAAGCCGGACAAGGTATGGGTGCAGTCATTAAAATTGCCGATGAGAAACAAGCTTATACGCTAACTGACCGGGGCACTTATCTTGCATTTAAGGATAAAATAAACCTGGTTATTGTTAATCAAGGGGATAAGGCTCTGTTTAATCCGTATCATATTATCGCGGTAAATCCGGCTAAACATAAGCACGTACAATATGATCTGGCTAAGAAATACATAGCTTTTGTCACCAGCACTGAAGGGCAAGCGCTGATTGGCAACTATAAAAAACACGGCGAGCAATTATTTTATCCTGATGCTGAATGATTCTAACGCAGCGGGCTATGTTCAATTTATATAAGCCTAGCTTCTTGGAACTCCTTCGCCACCTGTTAGCTCCTGCACTTATGCAGCCTTTCTTGTCTGGCAAATAACTGTATTCGCGTGCTCATTTATCCGATGTTTTAAGATAGTTTCCGCCTAAATTATTTTTGCCGCTTGCTCAATTCTCTTACCACTGCCTATTTTTTCAACGCCTTGGCAAATGCATCAGCCATAGACCCTTGTACTGGTGCTGCCGGGCTAGCTCGTTTAGGTTTCTGGCTTGTTCTCGCTAGTGTCTTAGCCTTATCGGATTTTCCAGCATTGCTTTCTGCGGTTGCTTCTTTTTTCATCGACAAAGCAATTCGCTTGCGCGCTACATCAACTTCTATTACTTTAACCTTAACCATATCCCCTGTTTTCACCACCTCGCGAGGATCTTTTACAAATACATCGGCTAAATGCGAGATATGCACTAAACCATCCTGATGCACTCCGATATCAACAAAGGCACCAAAATTTGCGACATTAGTAACTACGCCGTCTAAACTCATACCTTCTTTCAGGTCGGTAATTTTTTCTATGCCTGCTTTGAAGGTTACGCTTTTAAATTCAGGGCGGGGATCACGGCCCGGTTTTTCTAGTTCCTGCAGAATATCAGTAACGGTGGGTAAACCGAATTTTGCATTGGTGTAATCCGCGGCTGTTAAATTGCGTAGAAAAGCGCTTTTACCCAGTAACTCATGGATTTGCGTGCCTGTTTTTTGCACTATATCCTCAATGACAGGATAGGCTTCGGGATGTACTGATGACGCATCAAGCGGGTTATCACCGTTCATTATGCGTAAAAAACCTGCCGCCTGTTCATAAGCTTTCTCGCCTAAACGCGGGACTTTTTTGAGTTGCTTGCGGTTTTTGAAAGCGCCTTGCTCATCCCGAAAAGCGACAATATTATGGCTGATGGTACTGGATAAACCTGATACCTGTTTCAGCAGGGCTGCAGACGCAGTATTAACATCAACTCCGACGGCATTTACACAATCTTCGACGACAGCATCAAGTCCACGGGCTAACTGGATTTGATTAACATCATGCTGATATTGTCCGACACCAATGGATTTAGGTTCTATTTTAACCAGTTCTGCGAGTGGATCTTGTAGGCGGCGGGCTATAGAGACGGCACCGCGTAGCGAAACATCAATATCCGGAAATTCTTTTGATGCCAGTTCAGACGCTGAATAAACCGAAGCGCCTGCTTCAGAAACGGTGATTTTGCTGAAGTTTAAATCTTTGTGCTGCTTCATCAGGTCTGCAACCAGTTGATCGGTTTCTCTTGAGCCTGTGCCATTTCCAATACTGACCAGTTGCACCTGATGTTGTGCAATAAGTTTAGCAAGTGTAGCTATCGAAGCATCCCATTGATTTCTAGGTGCATGAGGGTAAATAGTCTCGGTAGCCAGTAATTTTCCGGTGGGATCTACGACTGCGACTTTTACCCCGGTACGGATACCTGGATCTAGACCTAATGTGGTTTTAGGGCCCGCAGGTGCAGCCAGCAATAAATCTTTTAGATTATTGGCAAAAACGCGTATCGCTTCGAGCTCTGCAGTTTCGCGTAATTGTTGCTTCAAGTCTAAATCAATACGGGTAAAAAGTTTAACTTTCCAGGCAAACCGCGCTGTTTCTGCTAACCAGGCATCTGCGGCTTTGCTGGTATCAGTTACCTGAATATGCCGTGCGACGATTTGCGCACAAAGTTGATGTTCTTGTTTTTCATCATTACCAGGCATTAAAGTCAGGTTGAGTAAATTCTCATTGCGGCCACGAAAGAGGGCTAAAGCCCGATGCGAAGGAATTTTATTGATCGCTTCCTGAAAATCAAAATAATCTTTAAATTTTGCCGCTTCTGCTTCCTTATCTTTGGCGACAACTGAATGCACTATGCCTTTTTGCCAGATACGCTCACGTAAGGTACTTACTATCTCGGCGTCTTCGGAGATGCGTTCCATAATAATCTGGCGCGCACCGTCTAAGGCTGCAGCGATATCAGGGACAGCCTTATCTGTATTGATATAAGTGACTGCGATTTGCTCCGGGATGCAATTTCTATCCTCTAAAATAGCATCGGCTAAAGGCTCCAGACCGGCTTCACGCGCTATCTGCGCTTTAGTACGACGTTTGGGTTTATACGGTAAATATAAATCTTCCAGACGGGTTTTGGTGTCGGCATCTTTAATGGCTTGCTCTAAAGCAGCTGTGAGTTTCCCTTGGGAATCGATGCTTGCTAAAATTGTTTCGCGTCGTGCATTCAATTCGCGTAAATAAATCAAGCGTTCATCTAATAGACGTAACTGGATGTCATCTAGTCCACCGGTGACTTCTTTGCGATATCGGGCAATAAATGGCACAGTTGCACCTTCATCTAAAAGTGTTACTGCTGCACTGACTTGTTTTTGGGAAACAGCTAATTCGCTGGCAATTTTCTGGATAACGTCCATTTATATGCGTTTTACGTAATGGATTAAAAAGTCGTGAATTGTATCAATTTTTTAAACTGCATTGTTATTTATACTTCGCACAGCCACGATTGCGGTTTTCTGGCGGCCGATTTTTGCCGATAGCTGCGTTGCTAAAACAGTTGCGTAGCTGGGGCTATGCGCCAGTTTCAGCGCCTTGCTCTCGACCAAAATCAACTCGCTATAAAATCCGCAACCGTCACCGCGCGAAGTATAACTGGATTAATTTACACATTCTAAACAGTTCACGGAAAGAGATTTTGCTTGTTTTTAATGTCTGAAGTAATGATATGCGAAATATGATCAAAAGACCTTACCCCTAATAAAGCAGACCGAGTATGGATAAAAGCAGTTCCATTAATTCAGGTTATGCGCAGCAATTTGTTACGATTGAGATAGCGTTTGTGTGCTCATTAAAGCAGCCCTTACATTTCTCAATCAAGCAAGCGCCCCCACATATCATAATCATCCACTTCTTCTATTTCTACATTGACCAGGTCACCGACTGTTAAATGCGTCGCACCATCGATAAATACCTGTCCATCGATTTCTGGCGCATCAGCTTTACTTCTAGCAACAGCACCTTCTGCTACTATCTCATCTATAATGACTTGTTCGATTCTGCCCACACGTAGCTGTAATCTTGCGGCACTTATCTCCGCCTGATGCGCCATAAAACGAGCTAACCGCTCCTGTTTGATTTCTTCCGGGACAGCATCTGGTAATTCATTTGCTACTGCACCTTTAACCGGAGAATAAGCAAAACAGCCCACGCGATCTAACTGCGCTTGGGTCAGGAAATCCAGTAATTCTTGAAATTCTGCTTCAGTTTCACCTGGAAAACCGACGATAAAGGTACTACGCAGAATAATATCAGGACAAACTGTACGCCATGCCTTAATCCGCGCCAGATTATTTTCCGTTGCGGCGGGACGTTTCATTAATTTTAGAATACGTGTATTGGCATGCTGAAAAGGAATGTCTAAATACGCTAATATTTTGCCCGCAGCCATTAAAGGCACGACTTCATCTACATGCGGGTAGGGATAAACATAATGCATACGTACCCATATACCTAATTCACCCAGAGCTTCTGCCATATCATAGAAACGTGTCCTGACTTGTTTACCCTGCCATTCATAACTCTGATATTTTAAATCCAGTCCATAAGCACTCGTATCCTGAGAAACCACTAGCAACTCTTTGACCCCGGCATCAGCCAAGCGCCTAGCTTCTAACAACACCTCATCGACAGGACGACTGACTAAATCACCACGCATAGAGGGAATTATGCAAAAGGTACAACGATGATTACAGCCTTCTGCTATTTTTAAATAGGCATAATGTTTGGGCGTTAGCTTTATCCCTTGCGGTGGTACCAAACTAGTATAGGGGTCATGCATAGGTGGTAAATGCTTGTGTACTGCACTAACCACTTCCTCTAAGGCATGAGCACCAGTAATTTCTAGAACTTGAGGGTGACGTTCTAAAATTTCATCTGCCCGCGCACCTAAACAACCGGTAACAATCACTTTTCCATTTTCAGTAATGGCCTCACCAATACTGTCGAGTGATTCTTCTACTGCTGCATCGATAAAACCACAGGTGTTAACCACTACAAGGTCAGCACCATCATAATTGGGTGCAACTTCATACCCCTCAGAACGTAATTTGGTCAAAATACGCTCGCTATCTACCAATGCTTTCGGGCAGCCCAGGCTTATAAATCCAATTTTGGGTATTTTCATGTTTTTGTTGTCGATGTTCTGTTTGATATTAAGAGTTATATATAAATTACTGGTTTGATCTCAGCAGCTCAGGTAGCTTGCCTAAGTTATGCGCTGCGCATCGCTAAATTAATTGCTATAAACGGCTTCTACTTTGCGCATTATTTTTGTCTGCCTGGTGCAATGGAAACGACATATTGTCCCATCTAAATAACTAGAAGTGTATAGCCAACCAAATATTGTCTATCTCGGGCTTCGTCCACTCTACTCTATGTTTACAATATGCCGGAATAAGTAAATAATCGCCAGCTTGTAGGTTTATTAACTGTCTCTGCTCTGCTAATTCCAGAATTGCCTCGCCTTGTACTAGTACTACCCATTCATCATGATCCTGCTCATACCATTCGTCGTCAGCATTGGCATGACCTCTGGAAACAATTCTTTCTATCTTTAGGTTGTCATGTTGCAACAGAGTGGTAAATAATTCCTCAGGCATCTGGTCTGGAATATCAGCAAATATATTGTTCACTTTAAATACTCTGGAGTTTAGGAGAAATCATTCTCAGCACACACATTTAAACCAAATTATACTGATGTGACTATTAAGCTTTAAACTATTTTGACCGATGCTCAACATAAGACCATTCCTGCTTTTATTATCTATTTTTTTTAGTTCGCTAGCCCAGGTGAATGCTCAGGAAGACATCCATAACTGGCAATTAGTCAAAGATGAAAATGCTATAAAAGTCTATCTTCGTCGACTTCCCTATTCCGATTATAAAGAGTTCAGAGGACGAATGCTGCTAAACACAAGCATGGATGAGCTGTTATCATTTATTAACAATGCCAGTTTCTGTGCAGCATGGCGCTATAAATGTATCAAAATGCTTAATCTCAGTGATGGCTATATCTACAAACTCAGTAGCTTGCCCTGGCCTTTAAATAATCGCTATACCGTGATGCACTCACAACTACAATTCGACAAAAAAAATAACATTTATACCCTGCGCTTAAAAAATATCCAACGCAAGCGATTACCCGCGCATATTCTGGCGCAATTACCTGAGCAAGAAAATACAGTGCAAATGCGCTACTCTGATGGTTTTTGGCAATTTAAACTAAACGGCAGCTCGAGTATTGATATTACTTATCAAATGCATGGCGACCCTGCCGGTGTTATTCCTTCTGCCCTTGCAAATCAGGGAATTACCAATGCCGCCTTTGTCACCCTGAGTAATTTAAAAAAGCATTTTTCTGCCCAGCAATAACCAACAAACAGATAGTGCCGATTTAAAGCTCTTTCACATTATTCAATAGCTTGCAAAGCCAGGCATTGCTCATCAATAGATAAGGAAAGCTTACCTAATAACAACTGCTGCAATTCTTTCCCTACCATACTATATCGCCAGCCATGCAATAACAGGCTATCCTGATCATCTTGTAATAACTGCTCCAGATCTTTACGAGTGGCCAGAATCACTGGATTTAACGAGTTTGCATCGGCACGTAAACGTACGATGCCGCTTAAAATATCCAGCACCGCTTCTTGTTGCTGGGTTTTTTTATTATTTACCTTGTTTTTTAATTTCAAGCCAGGCATGTCCTGTGCTTTAACAATTAGCTCACATATCTGTTTGCCACTGCGTCGGACAAAACCATCATTCATGCCTCGAATTTCAGCCAATGCCTTTAAATTAACTGGCTGTAATTTTGCCATATCCAGAATAAGTTCATCGCGCAAAATCCAGTTTTTGGGCCTATCGTCTTGTTTTGCGATTTGCTCACGCCATTCGGCTAACACTTGCACAATCGCTAACTGCTTACCAGTCAGTTTGTTTTTTCCGCGTATTTTTAACCACGCATTTTCAGGCGGTATATCATACAGGTCCTCATTCATTAATTGCTCAAAGTCTTCCTTTAACCAATCTTCACGACCTAATTCCTGTAATTTTTGCTGCATCATCTGATAGATTTTAGCTAAATAGATGACATCATCTGCCGCATATTGTATTTGGTCGGCCGATAGAGGTCGCTGACTCCAGTCTGTGCGCGTATGTATTTTGCTGAGATTAATATTCAAAAACCCGGAAACCAGCATGGCATAACCCGTATTTTCCTGAAAACCCAGTAAGGGCGCTACTAACTGTGTATCGTAAACAGGGACTGGCAATTTGCCGCTAAGCTGATAGAAAATCTCTACATCTTGCCGACAAGAATGTAAAACCTTGATAATCGCAGCATCATTGATAATGGCAAATAATTCATCTAGCTGCCCTTCCAGTGCAATGGGATCAACACAAGCCACCCACTCCAGCGTCGCAATTTGTAACAGGCAAAACTTGGGGTAATAGGTTTTTTCGCGTAAGAACTCGGTATCAATCGCAAGCCACGGCTCTTGTTTCATTTTCTGGCAAAGGTCATGTAGCAAAGCTACAGAATCAACAAACTGAATTTCATTCATGCTTTTTATTTTTTTTATAGGAGTAGAATACACAAGAAAATAAACACCCAGACACTGAGTAAGGCTAAGTATTTAATTTTACTGGTCTAAACTAGGATTGACCGGCTTTTATTTTATTCGCCGCAAGATAATGTCTGCGCGTGCCACGCCGATAATTTTTTTCTGCCTGAAATTTCTTGCCCGAGCCACTTAGGCGTTTAATATCCAGAGCTTTTTGATTTATTTCCAATGCTTTAAAGGTTTGTAATATTTCAACAGGCATACCAGGCGGCAGGCTCAAAACAGTATAATGATCAAAAATATCTACATAACCAATTTTCTTACGTTCAACACCCGCCTCTTCGACCAGAATATCTTTAATAAGATTTACGCTAACTTTATGAGTACGCCCAACCTCAATTCGATAGCGAACCATTTCCGCATGGAGTAATTCATACGCCTTTTGTTTTTCCACAGTGAACTTATTATTTTCAAGCTCACTAAGTTTCGGTTGAGGGTCATTAATAAATAATAAGGCTGCGGCTAAATCCAGATAATCTAACTGCAAATGACGGGCACTTACCTCAATTAGTGCTTTATTCGCCGTTAAATCCTCCTTGGCAATCACTTCCCTTAATTGCTTTTCCAGGCTAGTCTGCTTTTCTATTTCACTGCTGACATTGCTTTCATTATTCATTTAACGCCTCTAAACGAATATCAACATACGCTTCGTCTCGCAAACGCCTTAACCATAACTCTGTTTCTTCTTCTATTTTTCGTTTACGAATATCATCACGCGCCTGGTTGCGCTTTTGCTGCTCCTTATTATCTTTATTTCGGCGCTCTAACACTTGAATCAAATGCCAGCCAAACTGAGTCTGCACGGGTTCACTTAATTCATTAATTTCCAGTTCAGTCATGGATTTTTCAAAAGGCGGGACTAATAAACCAGGTGTCACCCAGCCTAATTCCCCTCCATTTAATGCCGACCCGGGATCCTCAGAGTTAGCTTTTGCTAAAGCAGCAAAATCATCACCATCGGCAATACGAGCAGCCATGACTTGTAGACGTTTTTGTGCTTCTTCGTCATTAATTAATTCATTGGTTTTAATAAGTATATGTCGTACCCGGGTTTCCGTAATCATATGTGAATCTATGCCGGTACTATCGAGCAATTTGAGAATATGAAATCCCCCGGGACTACGAATAGGTCCGGCTACATCGCCTTTACTCATAGTCTTGACTACGTCAACAAAAAGAGTAGGAAGCTGATTTAAAGTTCGCCAGCCTAGGTCCCCTCCTTGTAATGCATTAGCGCCATCTGAAACACTGACCGCCATTTGCATAAAATCCGATCCTTTACGTAATTGTTTAATCACTGATAACGCTTCCGTTTCTTCGGTCTGTATAGTTGTTGCAGAAGCCCCTTCAGGAACTGAAATTAGTATATGGCCTAATAAATATTTAATTTTTTGCTCTTCAGAACTGATTTCAGTTTCCAGGTAGTGATCAACCTCTTGCTCGGAAACCTTTACCCGGCTACCAATTTCATGATTACGCAATTGATTAATTATAATTTCTTTACGCACACTCTCTTTGAATGTCTCATAACTCATGCCTTGTGCTATTATTTCTTGCTTAAAACTGCTTAAATTCATGCCATTTTGCCCGGCAATTTCGATCATAGAGCTTTCCAGTATTTCATCCGTGACGTTAACGCCTGCCTTTTGTGCTAACTGGCTTTGCAAGGCTCCTATTATTAAACGTTCCAGCACTTGTTTATACAAAATATTCTCTGGTGGCATCTGAACATTATTAGCTTTTAATTTACCAATAACAGCAGCTACTTCTTGAGCTAGCTCACTTTCCAGAATAATATCATCTTCAACAACTGCCACAATTCCATCCAGTTTTTCTGCGCCAGACAACGCAAAACTTGCTATTACCAGCAATACTATTCCTATAATCTGTGTCGTTATTTTTCTCATCATTTTAATAATTTGGTTTTCTATATCCGGAAATGTTTTCCAGTAAAAAGTCTTCTACCTTCTCACCTAAACTTGTAAAACCTTTTAATTCAAGTTGAAAAAATATTGAATTTTGTGGTTCCGCTCCCTCGAATCCCCCTGATGCCGTACTAAGAAGAAATTGTCTATAAATAACTCTTAAACGCCAACAGCAGCTATCTTTTTCAATGCCTGCAAAATACTCTAAATTTTTCTGATCCAATATAGAATATCGATACAGACCGATAGCGCTCCAGCCATCATAAATAGGAACTATAGCCGATGCAACCACCTGATTCTGAGCAAACTGTCCAAACTCAATCTGTTCTTGCTGATAGCGATAACCAACATTTAAGATTATGTTATTACCCAGACCACGATAACGTAAATCGGCATTGCCTCGATTAACTCTATTCTTGGAAAAATTCCATTGCATTTCCGAGGTAAATTTTAATTCATCGGTTATCTCACTACTTAATTCTGTAATCAAATTTGACAGAAATCCAGTATGCACTTCATTGCCCACTAAATTTACCTTTCTATCTGCAAAGTAAAATATTTCACCGATAGTAAACTTCAAGCGGTCACGCCCATCTTCAATCAGACGTGTCGTTACAGCTGCTGATATTTGATTGGCATTCTGTGTTTTATCTACACCATTAAACTGATTATCTCTAAATAACTGTCCATAACTAAAAGTATATTGAGAAGTATCAAAGTTCGGTAACTCACTTTGATCGACATACGGTACATATAAATAATATAAGCGCGGCTCAATGGTATGAGTTATGGTATCAAAGTCTTTTTCGAAAAATAAGCCGCTGTCTAAAGATACGAGAGGTAAGGTTTTATTTAAACTGTTTGCCCCCCCTGTTGTCTGGTTGTCAAGCCAGTATTGTGTATGTTGCAGCGCTACCTTAGGGATAATAAAGCCGGACTGTGAAACCAATGGAAAACTAACCGATGGTTTAATATTAAAACGCTGACCCTGTGGCTGACCATCAGGAAAATGGCGCTGAAAATACACATACTCACTATCCATCCCCAATTCCAGAGGCAGATGCTCATTGAAGGCTTTAAACATATCCAGTTTTAACTGCGGTAAACGCCGATAAGGGACATTTTCATTACTTACACCTGGATCGATATTTTGATAATTATCAACTCTTGCACTCATCGACATCCAGGGCAATGTATAAGCAACTCTGGCATTACTAGCCAGGTAACGGTTGCGATTGTTTAAACCTAGAGAACCATCTAAATCATTAAAATAAGCATTATCAGAAACATAATTGGCATCAATATTCATACTCAGATTATCTGTAAACCTGGTACCATTCTGAAAGCTTCCCCCCCAACGCAGAGTTTTTGTTAACTGATCTTCCGGCATGATTTCAAAATTAATATCACTAAGCGACCTTTGCCATAGAAAGCGAAAGTCTGCCCCCATCATAAAGCCACGCTCGGTCATATATCGTGGCGCTAAAACCAAATCATAATTAGGCGCCATATTCCAGTAAAAAGGCAGCCTGATATCAACCCCACTACGCCCGGACAATCCCACGCTAGGGGTTAGTAAACCTGTTAGTCGTCTATCATCAATAGGAAAAGATCCGTAAGGAAAATACATGACTGGAACGCTTTTAAACTCCATCCAGCCATGCTTTATCGTTGCGCGACCCGTTTCATCATTAACCTTCATTCGGGAAGCATGCAATATCCAGTCCTGATTGCCGGGCTCACAGGCGGTGTAAGTTACTTCTTTATAACGACTGAATGTAGGGCTGTCACGATAGACAGTATCGGCACTTCCACGTATAGGCGATGATGGGATGATAAAAGACACATTGCGTAACAAGGAGGAGTCATCCTGCAAATTGACTTGTGCTGAAGTACTATGCAGCGCCATACCACCATCACTGTAAATGATATCGCCATATAAATTAAGCACTCCGGAAACCTGATTATAATCAGCCTGGTTTGCCATTACGTGTTGATCTGCACGTTTTAAATCTATATTATTTGTCATGCTAAAAAATTCTGCATCAAACATTTCACTGCCACCAGCAAAAACATCCATTGCAGATTTTCCGCGCAACTGCTTATCGACAGTATATGTTGGCTGCGGCCCTAATTTTAAACTACAGATTGACCAGGGATCTTGATCAAACTCTGCCTGAAGACGTGAAAAAACCTGTTCTCGCTCGTCATCAAATGTTTTATTAAACCAAAAACTGTTGTTTATTTCTTGTGCTTCCAGTTTTTCGGTCTCTTCAAGCGCGCATTGCTGAGCAGAACTGCTGACATTACATTCCGCATCCAGTTCATCTGCTTTAGCAACCGTTAATACCATTATTGATATATTGACAAAAAATAGTAATAAACGCAGCAACATGTACACTAAAAACCTGAAAATTAAAAATCCAATAAAGCCCACACGGTCAGGCAAAATATCATAAAATAACAATCATCCATTTTACCTTACTTTTCAAGCCTCTTTATAAAAGAATGATAACGGCAAGTGATGATAGAGCAAAAGCCATTCTGCAATGGTTAACAAACGATCTGAATTTGGACATAACGCAATTTGAAACCGCTTCCAGCGATGCCAGTTTCAGGCGCTATTTCCGCGTACAGCATCAACAACAATATTATATAGTGATGGATGCCCCGCCCGATAAAGAAGATACCGCTCCTTTTATAAAAGTCGCACAGCTATTTTCAGAGGCACAGGTCAATGTACCCGATATTATTCAGCAAAATAGCCAACAAGGTTTTTTACTACTCGAAGATTTCGGTTCCTCTTGCCTATTAGACCAGCTAAATGATTCAACGGTAGAGATTTTATATAAACATGCATTAGACAGCCTGATCACTCTACAAAAAAATGTAGACATACACAGTTGTGCTTTGCCACATTACAGCTCCGAATTACTCAAGAGTGAACTACTATTGTTTAGTGACTGGTTTCTAAAACAGCAATGTAAACTCACGTTAAGCGATGCACAACAAGCCCTTATTGAGACTACTTATGCCTTTTTAATTAACTCAGCACTACAGCAAACTCAGGTCTGCGTGCATAGAGATTACCATTCACGCAATCTAATGCACCTAAATAACAACACCCCGGGGATTATTGACTTCCAGGATGCAGTTATCGGCCCGGTAACTTATGATGCGGTTTCCTTATTAAGAGACTGCTATATAAGCTGGTCAGATGAGCAAATTGATCACTGTTTACAACCCTATTACCAGCAATTAAAACAAGCTAAGCTCATCGCATGTGATTTTAATCAGTTCAAACGTGATTTTGATCTAATGGGTATACAACGACACTTAAAAGCGATAGGTATTTTTTCGCGGCTTAATATCAGAGATGGAAAAAGTGCTTATCTGGGTGATATTCCGCGTACGCTGAATTATGTCATCAGTATTAGTCAGCGCTATCCAGAATTAAAGGACTTTCATGCGTTTTTAGTGGATATTGTATTACCCATCAGTAAACGCGTACTATGAAAGCGATGATACTAGCCGCAGGGCGTGGCGAAAGAATGCGCCCGCTTTCTGACCATACGCCCAAACCTTTATTAAAAGTTGCGGGAAAATCACTTATTGAATATACAGTTGCAGCATTGGTGACTGCAGGCATCACTGATATCGTCATTAATCTAGCTCACTTAGGCGAACAAATAAAACATAACTTAGGAGATGGTTCACACTATCACGCCAACATCACTTATTCGGATGAAGGGGCAACTGGATTAGACACTGCCGGCGGTATCAAAAAAGCATTACCACTACTAGGCAGCTCCCCTTTTCTGGTGGTTAATGCAGATATCAGTTGTGACTTTCCTTTCCAGAGTTTAATTAACAAAGATTGTGACCTGGCGCATTTAATCTTAGTCAATAATCCTGAACACCATCCTGATGGCGATTTTGCGTTCAACTCTCAATTTACACTGACACCTGAAGGTGCGCCAAAATATACTTATAGTGGCATAGGACTTTATCACCCGGATTTATTTGCCAATATCAGCGGCGGCAAATCCGCCCTCGCCCCTTTATTAAAAAATGCTATGCAAGCAAATCGAGTAACTGGCGAACTATATCAAGGCTTCTGGATGGATATTGGTACGCCGGAGCGTTTAGAAGAATTAAATGCAATAATAATAAATAATTCACAGCGCACACAAAGGCACCACACCACAACTCCAACAAGCAGATAACTATGGACTTTATCTCCCGTCCATCTATATTAGCGCTGCTTTCCATCAGTGTATTTTTAGCGCTTTGGCAGGGTCTTGCCATTTATTTAGATACCATTACTTTGCCCACGCCTTTTGTGGTCGCAAATGTACTATTAGAAGAAATCGCTAGTGGCCAATTACCACATCATTTAAGCAAGACTTTATATCGTCTCATAATTAGTTTTAGCATAGCCATGTTTCTAGGTTGCGCAATCGGCATTATGTTAGGGAGACATAAGCAAATAGATTATTTTTTTGATAACTGGCTGGTAATTTTTCTGAATGTTCCCGCCTTAGTCACTATTATTCTTTGTTATGTCTGGTTTGGATTAGTCGAGTCTGCCGCCATTCTTGCTGTCGTAATCAACAAATTACCAAATGTAATTGTTACTATCCGTGAAGGCACTCGCTCTCTGGATAGCGAATTATTAGATATGGCAAAGTGCTATCGCTTTGGCAAAGGTAAAACCTTACGCCATGTTATCTGGCCACAATTACATCCTTTTGTTATGGCAGCAACACGTACGGGCCTGGCGTTAATCTGGAAAATCGTTTTGGTTGTAGAAATGCTGGGGCGTAGTGATGGCATGGGCTACCAGTTACATTTATTTTTTCAGCTATTTGATGTGGCCAGCATCCTGGCTTATACAATAGCCTTTGTGGCATTAATTCAGGCAATTGAATTATTGATACTCAAGCCACTGGATAAAAAAGCGCAAAGGTGGCGTCGATGAGTCAGCTAACTATTCAAATTAATGATAAATCCTATATCAACTCTACCGACAAAACAACTAAACAAGTCATAAAAAACCTCCAGCTCACTCTGACTAATAATGAATTTGTTTGTCTGGTTGGACCGTCCGGTTGTGGTAAAACCACTTTATTAAATATTTTAGCAAAACTGGATACACAGTTTTCCGGCTGCATCGAATTACAACCTAAACACATCCAGCCCAAAGTAGGATATGTATTTCAAAACCCACGATTGCTGCCATGGCGAACTGTGTACGAGAACATTCAATTAGCATCTGCAGCTAAATCCGAAACCCTGGATTTCTTACTCGCCAGCATGGATCTGGCAGATGAAAAAGACAGCTACCCGGAACACTTATCTTTAGGTATGAGCCGCCGCGTTTCTATTATTCGGGCGTTTGCCAATGATCCTGACTTATTATTGATGGATGAACCTTTTGTATCACTTGATCCACCCACGGCACGCCAGGTACGCGCACTACTGATTGATTTATGGTCTAAACGTCCACATAAAGTTTTATTTGTGACCCATGATTTACGCGAAGCAATCACTTTGGCAGATCAACTCATTTTTCTCAGTAGCAGTCCTATGTCAGTAATCAGCGAAGTTCCTGTGACTATTCCCAGAAATGAACGTCTTCAGGAAATAAAAATTGAGCAATTTAGGCAACAGTTATTTATTGATTATCCGCAAATAGCTGAGTTATTATAGCGTTTCTGCATTCAGAATTAATTATAATATCCTTAAACGGAGAACGAGGCCTTATGAAAATATCTCTTATTATTAGCATTTTAACCGCGACACTTAGTTTGATCCCAAACATTAGCGCTGCTAAAAGCGACGATAGTAAATACCCTGCTGCTAACTTCCAACCTAAAGTTGTTTTTCAGAGTGAAGAAGCTAGCAATGCGTCAGGCTCTAGCAGAACTATGGGTGAAAAATCAGTTCATGATGCTAATTATCCTGCAGCAAACTTTGAACCTAAAGTTCTATATCAGGATAAAGACGCTATCAAAACTACCAGCACTTCGACATTCAAAGGTGAAAAATCAGCCTATGACCCTGATTATCCTGCAGCAAACTTTGAACCTAAAGTCATTTATCCTTAAATCACATTGTTATTGAGTTACACCAGAGTTACATCAGGCTAATCTGGGAGAATGGAACTAAAGATCCCTCGAGCTCCCAGAGGTCTAGTCACTAGCAAACAGATCTCGCATATAAACCTTGCTCTCAACATCTGTAAAATTATCAGTTAAGCATAATCCACATCAGTTTTTTGCTTAACCTCGGGTCATTCTTTTATAACTTTGAGTTAAGAGTTCACTCGCTTCAAAGACTACTGTGAAATTGGTAGCCTCAATATCTTTCGCTTTAATACATTTCATAAAGCCTTGAACAGAAGAAGCACGAAAGTAAATGTTGCAAGCAAGAAAAAGGATTTGCTGCGAGTAAAAGCAATATTGCACGCATTGCAATCAGGTGATGGCTTTGATGTTGCCAGTGATACCATTAAAAATCAAGTTGGCTGTCCCCCTATGAACCATCAGTTTATATAGGTACGCCTTGTTCACCCACATCTAAAGCTGAAGGTCATCCAGAGGGCTTATTACTCCTTGCCCGCCTTGATTAAGGACATGTGTATAGATCATTGTGTCCCAGCAGTATTTGAATCGTTCTAATATCCGTACCGCGCTGTAACAAATGCGTCGCAAAACTATGTCTAAAAGTATGCGCACTTACGTTTTTTACAATGCCTAATTTTTTTACCGCGACTTTGATCGCTTTATTAATCGCTGACTGATCAATATGATGCCGTCGTATCTTATTCTCTAAACGAGGGTCCGTTGACACATTTCTAGCTGGAAATACATATTGCCAGCCCCACTCTGTTTCAGCATTAGGGTATTTTTTGCTTAATGCATTGGGCAAATATACTGCGCCTAACCCACTTAGCAAATCTTTTTCGTGAATGAGCTTTACACGTTGCAAGTGAGCTTCAATCTGAGGTATGACATTAACCGAAAAAGTCGTTACTCAGTCCTTATTACCCTTTCCAGAACGAACCGTAATCTACTTATATTCAAAGTCAATATCCTGAACACGAAGCCTCACTGCCTCAGTAATACGTAGCCCACTACCATACAGCAGTTTTAACACTAACTGTGGAACACCTTCTAATAAAGTAATCACTTGCTTTACTTCATCCTGAGTCAGTACAACAGGAATCTTGCGATTTTTAGTAGAACGAACTGCATCTACTGTCTTTTCCAGTGGTTTTTCTAGCACTCGCTTATACAAAAACACGAGCGCATTCATTGCTTGATTTTGTGT
>Ga0208648_1001282_pt1 | contig 21119 bp, 14 predicted proteins | sample AntAceMetag02UKL_FD_184772 | JGI IMG/M metagenome (GOLD analysis project Ga0208648, IMG submission 184772) | Saline lake microbial communities from Ace Lake, Antarctica - Antarctic Ace Lake Metagenome 02UKL (SPAdes) (version 2) | ecosystem: Environmental > Aquatic > Non-marine Saline and...
TTAACGACCAGGAAAGCCGGGAATATATACATAAGGCACTGGATAAAATTAAAGCCCCGTTGAAAAAATCACTGACAGAACATGAATACGATGAAAAGCTGTTATTTAGTTTATGTCAGGTATTAGATACGGTAGAGCACTTCGAATTATTACGCCATTGTGCGAAACCAGCCCAGCTTAAATGGCAAACACCAATCTGGATGTATTATCGGGTTTATGCGGATAATAATGGTAATGCAGCAGAGTGTTCTGATATGGAAGTTAATCGTTTGCAATATGCCAATAATCAAGCTGCCGGGGATAAAGACTTTCCGACAGCCATATTGATCGATAAATTTCTGGATAGCTATTTCGATGCACATCCACAGAAAGCTGTCAGCTTTCTTGAGGGGTTATTCGGTGATTTTATGGACGATGACGATGATGAAGAATTCGATGACCCATTAACAGAGTTATTTGGTCATCTCTCTGATCGCGTGATGATAGATCTTAATACCAAGGCGGAATCATTAGTGAAAAAAATAACACCGGAAAAATTGTCTCAGGAGCTAGCTCAACGAGTGGGAAACGATAAGTCTCTGCTGTTTGCGATGATGGTAAATCCTGATATATTTTCGGCGCTAATAATACTTAAAGCTGCTGATGAATTACACCTTGATATTGGTGCAAATATTGATGATGTTATTGAACTTTTTGGCATTTCTGAGCAAAAAAACTCATTCCCATTTCCTTTTTAAGCGGCTATTCTACTATGCAGACTCCTTATCAAATACTTGATGTAGCTTTTGATGCCCGTGATGATGAAATTAAACAGGCATATCTACAACAAGTTAAAAATAATCCGCCTGATCGTGATCAGCACAAGTTTCAGATAATACATGATGCTTACACTGCCATTAAAGATCATAAAAGCAGAGTAAGTTATGACTTGTTCACTCTTCCGGTTGCTGATTTCAATGCTGTACTAGATAAAGCATTACAGACTGAGCAAGCTGCTACAGTGAACTCCGAGTCTTTAAACAAATTATTAAGTATTAGCATTGATGATGCTAGTTTATTAAATGCCTTTGCCAGCCCCGAGAAATAATGACTACAGAAGCACAGAAAACAGCATTGCTGCAAGAGTTTCAGAACTATCTGGAAGAGCAACAATCTGACCCATTTGGCAACGAGGAGCAGCCTGATCTGCATACTTTACTTGGTGAATTAACCGGTTTGAAAACGGAGGTAAAAGCAGAGTCCAGGCAATTTAAAAATACCCTGGACACGCTCGCCTCGGCTCTGGAAACAGTACAGACTGATAATAAGGCTTTAAGCTCCGAACTGTCAGTCAGTCTGCAACGCTATGAGCAGCAGCAAACGGAAGTTATGCGCGCAATGCTTATACAGCTGATTGATCTTTATGATCGCCTGGCTTCCGGGATAGGTGTTTTACAAAACTATCAACCGGTCAATGCGCTGTTTAAGCATACACAGAAAAAAGACATCCGTTTTATAGAGCAATTCAAAGCAGGGCAGTTGATGACCATCAAACGCTTTGATCAGTTATTGCACAGCTATCAAGTCAGGCAGATAGACTGCGTAGGCAAGCTGTTTGACCCTTTGTTTATGAGCGCAATAGAAATCGAGCATAAACCCAAGCTCGAAAATGGCATGGTAACTGAGGAATTACGTAAAGGGTTTATGCATAAGGATCAGGTTCTACGTTTGGCAGAAGTTAAAGTAAATAAAATACAGGCAGATTAGCAGATGAACGAAATTATTATAGGTATAGATTTAGGCACCACCAATTCAGAAGTTTCTATTGTTGAAAACGGCAAAGTTACCGTTATTAGCGATGCTGATAAAAAAATGCTGCCTTCATTTGTGGGCATGGATGATAACGGCCAGATTATTGTCGGTGAAACCGCTAGAAACCAGTATATAGTCTATCCAGAGAGAACCATAAAGTCGATTAAACGCCTGATGGGACAGGATACGCATGTAGTATTAGCGGATCAATCCTATACGCCACAGGAAATTTCCGCCATTATTCTCCAGCGCCTGAAAGTAATTGCAGAAAACTATCTTGGCAAAGCTGTCAGTAAAGCAGTTATTACCGTGCCTGCCTTTTTCTCCGATGCACAACGACAGGCAACTCGAGAGGCAGGAGAAATCGCAGGTTTAGAAGTCGTGCGTATCATTAATGAGCCAACAGCTGCAGCACTGGCCTATGATACAGGCCTATCCGAATCCAGACATGTATTGGTCTATGATCTGGGCGGCGGAACCTTTGATGTTTCAGTGGTAAATATAGAATCGGGCGTGGTTGAAGTACTGTCCAGTCATGGCGATAATCAATTGGGGGGTGATGATTTTGATCAGCAAATCATTAATTATTTACTGGAGCATTTACATGAGACTTATCAGCTTGATGTCAGTTCACATAGTAAAGCAATGGCGCGTATTACCCGTGCAGCAGAGCAGGCAAAAATTGTACTTTCTGATCAGCCTTATGCACAGATTGAAGAAGAATATCTGTTAGAGCATGACGGCGTTGCTTTGCATTTATCGCTAGAAATTTCCAGAATGGAGTATGAAGAGATGATTGATGATTATATCAATGCAACTCTTGATGCCGTTCATATCGCTTTGAAAGGCGCTAAATTTACCAGCACAGATATAGATGAAATCATACTGGTGGGTGGATCTTCGCGTACCCCTTGTATACGGGAACGCCTGCTGAATGAATTTGGCTTCGAGCCGCATAGTGAAGTTGATCCGGATTTATGTGTCACTATGGGCGCAGCCATTCAGGCGGCGATGATAGCAGGGCAGGAGGTGGATAAGGTATTGGTTGATGTGACCCCTTATACCTATGGAACCAGCGCTATCGGCTCGCTGAATGGGCAGCCTTATCCCTTTATGTATGTACCGATTATCCATAAAAATACGGTATTACCCAATCGCAAATCTGATGCTTTTGCTACCAGCTATGATGGCCAGGATGCAGTAGAAATTACTATTTATCAGGGTGAAGATCCGGATGCCCTGAACAATATCAAAATAGGTGAGTTCCGGGTTGAAGGCTTGCTGGATGTCGATGCCGGAAATATTATTACCCTGACCTTAGGGCTGGATCTTGATGGAATTTTACAGGTATCAGCAGTAGAAAAAGACACGGGGCTGGAAAAGTCGATCACCATTAAAAACGCACTGTCTCAGTTTGAAGGTCATACTCTGGATACTGCACGGCAACGTATTAGCTCATTATTAGGGCAGATGGACCCTCGTGTGATTGAAGATGAAACCAGTGCCGCAAATGACCAGGCTGATGCACCTGAAATTGAAGCAGCACGTCAATTAATTACACAAGCTGAAGGCTTATTCGATCAGGTTTCCAATGAAGATAAAGAAGATATGATCGATCTTATCGAGACCATAACAACGTGCATCGATGCCAAAGATATACAAGGTCTGGAAGACCCTGTTAGCGAATTGAAGGATATTATTTATTATCTGGACTCCTGATGCGGCGCTGTCCGTGCTGTAATGCCCGCTTGCGCGAACAGAACCTGTGCGCCCGCTGCAAGGCAGATTTAACTTTACTGAATAGCACAGAACAAGCTGCTCAGTTCTGGCTAATAACTGCGCTACAGAGCTGTCTATCAGGACAAATAGCACGGAGTATTGCCGCCATTACGCTGTCATTAAACTTAAAAAAAACGCATATAGCTATAGTCTTTCGTGAGTTCTTAATTCAGCAACAATGTCAGGAAATACTGGATTTGCTTGCCCAACAACAGCTATTATCAGCCAGACAAAGGCTTTATCAGGTGCGGCATCTATTTGCGCATAGTCAGCAGTTGCAACAGATACGTGATTTTAGTGATTATTTACTGGTGCAGAACCAGTCTCAACCACTATAAGCTGCAGGCCGGGTTGGGTTTTTTAATGCGTAGCAAAAAAACGTAACCCGACTATTTAACAGGAACTCTATGTAGCCAGGCAGATGAATTTTGGCTACCTCTTGAGCCTGCGCCAGGATTAAGTTTATAAAGTCATTCAACTGGTTTTTAAAATTTGCAAAAAAGCATAATACTTCCCTCTAAGTTTTACCTGATTACGTACAACTCACAGCCAAATTAAAAAAATCCTAAAATATCAGTATGTTAAGAGTCTCATCATTCCCGAAGTCTACCCAGTCAAGCTGGGCACAAGCTTTATCGGGAATCTTTGCTTAAGCCACGAGATTCCTGCTAAAAGCATGCAGGAATGACGAAGATAGCTGAGAGTTATGGGTAATCAGGAAGTTTTATAAAGGCGAATCTAAAAAACAACCAGATAACGCAGCTGATATCGATATCATGCTTTAAGTCGGTTTAATACCAGGAGATTAAATGTATACAAGGTTCTCAAAAGTAGTGCTTGTCTGGGCAGTAGCTTTTTTTGTTTCATTAGTGGTGCTCAATAATCTCACCGATTATGACTCCAACTATCGATTCGTTAACCATGTGCTCAAAATGGATACTACATTCCCGGATAATAGAGCTATGTGGCGGGCGATAGATTCCACTTTCACTTATCACGCGATTTATAATCTGTTAATTTTTGTTGAAGCCGTGATTGCCGTCCTGTGTTGGCTAGGAGGTTTTCTTTTGTTCAGGACCAGAAAGGATGCAGGCCGCTTTAATCTGGCTAAAGGTATTGCTGTCCTTGGATTAACACTGGGGATTGTCTTGTGGTTTTCAGGGTTTATTAGCATAGGTGGGGAATGGTTCTTGATGTGGCAGTCAGAAATCTGGAATGGACAGCAGGCAGCTTTTCGTATAATTGTAATAATAGCTATCGTGCTGCTTTATCTTGTTCAATCTGATCGAACGACCGACGCTTAAGCAATCGCGCAAGCCCGATGCGCGAAAATCGCGCGTTATTTGAACCGGGTCAGACTGCAAATCAGGAGTTTTTGTAATTTGCTGAGTTTGCAGTTTAAGTGACGAAGACAGGTTAAAAAGATAAAGCTTAATTGGGGGGCTTGGATTTATACGATACAGTGTCATACAGTGCGGTATACAATTCCAGGCGAAAATCTGCAACCAATCCTACTGCTTTGTCTTTTTCAAAACCACTATTGATCAGGGCCATTTCCCCTAGTCGTAATCCCGCCTCCAGTGTTTCTGCGACGACATGATTTGCACCGTCATTGAGTAATTTTTCACAATGAGCAATATCATGTGCGCGCGCATGAATTTGAATTTTAGGATAATGACGCCGCACATCTTTAACCAGATGTTCAAGATTGCTGAAATTATCCAGTGAAAAAATTAACATGGTTGTATTTGCTGCTCCTGCAGATTGGAGTACCGTTAATTTGCAGGCATCACCAAAAAAAACATTAAAACCTTCACCACGGAATTGTTTAACGCGCTCATGATTATTATCTAAAGCGATATATTCCACGCCGGCACGATCCAATAACTGGGCAACTCGTCTGCCCACTCGGCCAAAGCCGGCAATAATCACTTTACCGTGATCTTCAGTTGAGTCTGGTGTTGGTGCTGTTGTATTGATTATGGCAGTCTCGCTTTCATCTGGTGCAGTCAGTTTTAGCCACCAGTCACCAGCCTTGACGATAAAAGGTGTAGTTACCATGCTCAAAGTGACGACTAAGGTAAGAAATTGCACCCGCTCAGGTAATAAAACGCCGGAAACCATCGCGTAGCCGAATAATACAAAGCCAAATTCACCAGCTTGAGATAATAGCAGTGCTGTGCGTAAGGCATTACGGCTATCGAGACCGCTGAGCCTGGATAATAGCCAAACAACGCTTGTTTTAATCAGCAATAAGCCCGCAACAGCCAGCAACAGCCAGTGCCATTCTTTGATCAGTAGGCCGAAATTAATACTCATGCCTACGGTCATAAAAAACAAGCCCAGTAGTGTGCCGCGAACCGGTTCAATATCGGCCTCGATTTGATGTCGATAATGTGATTCGGCGAGCATGAGTCCGGTTAAAAATGCGCCCAGCGCCATCGATAAATGAAGCAATTCCATCGCACGACCAATGCCCAGCACCATTAATATCGTTGCAGCAATGAAAACTTCGGAATTCCGGCTGGCAGCTACGCGATCTAGAATCGGATTGAGTAAAAAACGCCCGAACAAAATAACGCAGAGAGTGCCGCCAGTCACTTCCAGTAAACCAACCCAGGCGCTACTGGTTAATGTTTCTCCACCCGATAAAAGGGATACCATTGCCATTAGTGGTACCACAGCAAGATCCTGTAGGAGCAATACGGAGAACGATGCTCTGCCGTAAACACAGGTTAAAGCTCCTTTTTCGGACAAGATCTGCAGGCCAAAAGCGGTAGAGGACAGGGCTAAGCCAAAAGCGGCAATAATACTGACTTTTGTCGGGAAACCAAAGAGTTGAGCGACGCCAAATAGCAGCAATGCAGTGATTAATAGCTGGGCAATACCTAAGCCAAAGACCAGACGACGCATAACCCACAAACGCTCGGGTTTCATTTCCAGACCGATTAAAAATAATAAAAAGACAACTCCAAACTCAGCTATATGGCGTAAATCATCGACCGCGTTAATCAGTTTGAGCCCCCAGGGACCAAGCACTGCACCCGCAACCAGATAGCCCAGTACCGAACCAAGCCCGAGACGATGAAAGATGGGAATGGCTATTACTGCGGCCGCTAAAAGTTCCAGTATATAAAGCAGAATGCCATTGTCAGCATGCATAGTTTGTTTTTTTCCTTATCTCAGGATTAAGTCCGTATGTGTATAATCTCACCACGTTATACCAGAATTTAATAAAATAAAAGGATAGCCGAGGTAATATATTAAATATTTCACCACAAAAGCCTTAGCTTAGAACACCTGTTGAGGCCATAAAGTATTGGTATAGAATCAAACCGGAGATATTTAAAATAGCCCTGATATGTTTCAGGCTAGTCTTTTAAAAATAATGGAACAATGTGGAGAAACCTGACAATTAACAACTTTTCTTGCTATGGCATATAATGATAATTAATATTTGCGATTAATATTTTGCAGCCGCATATTAATCAGTATCTATTTAACTTAGCACACACCCGGCAAATTCAACCAGCAAACTTCCTTATTCATGCAAGTCCTTGTATACAACGAACTCAATCCTAAAGCTATTTCTGGCCTGGCCAAGCTTATAAAATTTCTGGAAAATGACGATTTTCACTCGGCGGATGTTAAAAAAGTCGGGGATAATTTATATCGCGCCAAGCTCAATCGTAATGATCGAATCATCTTTGCTATCTATCAACATCTGGGTAAACCCTACGCTCTGATTCTGGAATATATTAAAAATCACGCTTATGAAAAATCGCGATTTTTAAACCAGAATATCAGCTTTGATGAAGATAAAATTCCCGCGATTAAAACCCCCGATGAGCTACAAGCAGACGCTTTGGTTTATGTAAATCCAAATCATAAAAGCTTTAATCTGCTGGATAAAATTGTCTCGTTTGATGACAGTCAGCAGTCGATCTATGCTCTTCAAGCTCCGCTGGTTATAATTGGTTCGGCTGGAAGTGGTAAAACTGCGCTGACTTTAGAAAAAATGAAACATGCAGTCGGTGATGTTTTATATGTCACGCAATCAGCCTATCTGGTTAAAAACTCACGTGATTTATATTATGCATATAACTACGAGAATGAAGATCAGCAAGTCGATTTTCTATCGTTTCAGGAGTTTTTAGAAAGTATTCATGTCCCTGAAGGCAAGCCTGTTACTTTTCAACGTTTTCAGCAATGGTTTAGTCGTTATAAACAAGGCAAGCAACTTAATGATGCGCATAAACTTTTTGAAGAATTCCGTGGTGTAATCACCGGACCGGCAACAGATAAAAGCTGGTTAAGCCGAGAGGATTATTTATCCCTAGGTATAAAAGAAACTATATACTTACAAGAAGAGCGCGAAGCGGTTTATAGCATTTTTGAAAAATATCTCAGCTTTTTACAGGAAAATAAACTCTACGATAGCAATATTGTCAGCCATCAGTATTTAGATAAACTGCAAGCACGTTATGATTTTGTCATTGTGGATGAAGTACAGGATCTGACGAACATCCAGCTCTATCTGATTATTAAATCCCTGCATCATGCGCACGATTTTATTTTATGTGGTGATTCCAACCAGATTGTTCATCCTAACTTTTTTTCCTGGTCAAAAGTAAAAAGCCTGTTTTACAAGCAAGAAGATTTAGGCAGCGCTGAAAACCTGATTCGTATTTTAAATACCAATTATCGCAACTCACCCCAGGTGACCGATATTGCCAATAAAATACTTAAAATCAAAAATAACCGCTTTGGCTCGATTGATAAGGAAAGCCATTACCTGGTTGAAAGCAACGGTCATACTCAGGGTGAAGTCGTTTTCTTGCAGGATAATGACCATATCAAACAAGAACTGGATAAAAAAACCAGAGCTTCGACCCGCTTCGCAGTCATCGTAATGACTCCTGAGCAAAAACCAATGGCGCAACAACACTTTAGTACACCCCTGGTTTTTACCATACAGGAAGCCAAAGGGCTAGAATACGAAAATATTATTCTCTATAACTTTCTGTCTCAGGAAGAACAGCGCTATCGTGAAATCAGTAGAGGTGTCATCGCAGAAGATCTGGAAAAAGATATCAAGTTTTCCCGCGCCAAAGACAAGACTGACAAATCATTAGAGGTTTATAAGTTTTATATTAATGCTCTATATGTCGCCTTAACGCGTGCGATTAAAAATCTATACTGGATAGAAAGCTCCCCGAAACAACCGTTGCTCAATCTGGTTGGTTTAAATAATGCCCAGGCTACTCTGGAAATTGCCGATAGTAATTCCAGCCTTGATGATTGGCGGCAAGAAGCGCATAAGCTGGAATTGCAGGGAAAGCAGGAACAAGCAGAACGGATTCGTGCAGAAATTCTCCATCAGAAAACACCTGACTGGACAGTGATCAGTGGTGATACCTTAGAGGCATTGAAGCAAAAAGCGTTTGCACAAGACAATAAAAAAGCCAAGTTAGAATTGTTTGAATATGCTCTGGTTTATGAAGATCGTAAGCTACTGAATGCTTTAATCAAAGCAGATTTCAAACCCGCAAAAAATCCTGATAAAGGGCTACAAATATTACAGCAAAAACACTATGCGGCCTATAGCTTCAAAAAGCCGGATGCGGTGATTAAGCAAGTGAATCAATATGGCCCTGATTTCCGCAATATATTTAATCAGACACCCTTTATGGTTGCTGCATGGACGGGTAATGTTGAGGTAATTAAAGCTTTATTTGAGCAAGGCGCCGATACCGAAAAAGTCGATGAAAATGGTTTTACTGCATTACAAATCGCCCTCTCTCAAGCGAGTCGTGAAGAGAATTATGCGCGCAAAAAACTGGCTGAAACTTATCTCCTCCTGGAACCGACCAGTATCAGTATTCAGGTGGATGGACGCTTAATCAAATTAGACAAACATCAAATGGAGTTTTTTATGCTCAATATGATGATTGCCTTATTCTATCGAGCCCTACCCGAAAAAGTAATCCATATGGCAGGTGCTTTTTCCAGCCAGGATTTTGTCGATGCGGTGCAGCACATACCCAATAGCGTTCTACCTGAACGGCGTAAAAAACGTGCTTATCTCTCTAGCATTCTGTCAAAGAACGAATTTACTAAAGACGACAAACATAATCGAAAATTGTTCTTTCGTATAAAGCATGGTCATTACCTGTTTAATCCGGATCTTGCACTTAAAGTCGGAGAAGAGTGGCTGAATATCTATGATTTATTATCACTGGATAAATTGGCTGTCCAGCATAGGAAGCAGGAACCATGGTGGCGAATTGATCAGAATCAACGCTCTGCTGAAATACTGGAGCATAATAAAAACCATATCAAGACACAGATTAGTGTTGTACAGAAGAGTTGAAGCAAAGCCCCGCGCCTAGCAAATATAAGAAATTTACGAGTAATCAGGCTACGAATTTAAGGCGGGATAGCCTATTATTTGTAGGGTGGGCAATCTTTTCTGCCCACCAGGATTTTAACCTTGATTGTGGGCAAAAAAAAGCTGCCCACCCTACGTGTTTTGCAGCAGCACGTAACGAAGAAATGACTCCAGTTGTTAAGACTTTAGATGAGAGTGGTAGGTATTGATATTGAAAATGGATTTAAAAACTGTCGCCTCTAAAGCAGTTTTTTATCCACTTCACTAAGCTGAGCTGCATCACAAACCGAGAGCCAATGCTCTTCAATCACCGTTTTTTGATGCTCAAAAATCGCTTGTGCACTATCTCTGGAAAGTAAGAAATTATGCGCGCTAGCTATACAATTTTTAATCTGACTGAGATTGTTATTACCGGATATCAGCATCGCCTGGGAGGCTTCATTGCTGGAGCGACCTTGTGGGCATATATCATAGGCGGGCGTAAGGCTCAGATCTTTCCCATTCCAGAATGCGGCATGGTTGCGGGCATGGTCATCGGTATTGCCGCATAGAATATTAAATTCCAGACGTGAGAACAGCTCTTTTAACGTCTTTTTTGGATCGGTGAAGCGGTGGCGAATAATCTCGGTAAATGTTTCGTAACTGGCATACCGCGCCATCATGTTATCAAGTTCAAACAGCGTAAGTGCAGAGATCATCGCTTTACGAGACCATCCTTGCTGTATTTTTTCGCGGTCAAAACGTTCAACAAGTAGTACATCTGTATTCGCTGCTTGCACAAGTTTAACCGGTGCAACATCTAGCCCTGCAAGTGCCGCTAATCTCATGGCGATAAATTCTGCTTTGACGACACTATATAAATCCGAGTTTGATGAAAATTTGGCAACGAATTTTCTATCAGCCTCTTCAAGCAATGCTTTTGGGCGTGCGCCACCAATTGAACTGCCGTGAAACAAGGCCGAATCCAGTTCAGGAGTCAGGGGTATGCCTTTTTCAACACGCTGTGCAGAAGCTAACAATTCTTCGAGCGGAACATTCGCAGCTGAGCGTGGTACATATTCTGGGGGTGAACGCTGAAAGTCCAGTGCGCCAATTCGATCCGATCCGGATTCCAGAAGGTAGGTTAGTTCACCAAGCACGTTTGTATCTGTATTTGCCCCTCTTAGACCTAGTTTTTTATTGATGATAACGCGTCGCCCCCAGGCATCTGGTGCTGCATCACGAATGCAACCGGGCATACTCAGACCATTGAGTAGCGGTAATGCACCTGCCTTTAACGGTAGTTCTGGCTCATAAATGGGAATAGCAGATTTTGTATCATTGAGTCTTTCAACCTAGAAACCGCGGTTGAGCACGGATTTCGTGCTCAGATTTATTCACAAAACCGTGAAGCGGGGTATGTCCACCCAACAGGTGACAGTATTTACGGTGATTAACTTTAATACTCAGATACTTATAGTGCTTTATAGCGATCAACTGCGGTTTTTAGGTTCAAGGTAACTCTTACCGTAATTGAACAGGATATTGCCATTATCAGCTTCCAGCTTGCCAGCAACAACAGGGGTGGTTTCATTCGGTAACCATAACCATACAAAAGCTTCGTATAGTTCGACTTAGAAGTCATCATCTACAGACCGAGTTGATTTACGTATTGATTTTGGCAAAAGAGCCAGTTTGTCTTCTGTCTGGCGAATATGCCTGGTCAATGTGCTATCATCGGCATCAAACAATTTTACACCGACAATGCTGGCAACCTCGAACATTGCTCCGATTGCGCATTTAAGATCACCTTTTTCAATACGCTGTAGCAATCCTCTGGAAATACCAGCGCGTTCAGCTACCTCCTGAGTGGTGAGCTTACGTTCTTTGCGTGCGCTCCGTATCAGCCCTCCAAGAAGTGCGACAGCATCACGACTATAACGGGAGTAGGTGCGCGTAATTGACTTAGGCATTTTTATATACCTGGTTTGTTGTAGATCATAATTGAGTTATATGATCTTTACTAAAACTAAAAATAGCTCTTGATTAATGCTGTATCAAGTAAATAATGATCCGTATATAGCCCGTTAACTAATTTTATGATCTATATGTAGACCATTGATAATATAAATCAGCTTTCTAAGGGTAATGGTGTTTATTGGCTTTTCCAATTCAGAATATTCTTCTGCGCTAATTTTCTGGTAGCTTCAGTCAAAGGGTAATTTCGTTAACGAGGGAAAAACTAAACTCATCTAGCCTAGTACTTTTGATTTGTAATACATCTCTCCATCTCCATTCCTTCCTGTTAATCACTGTTATTAATCACTACTTAACTAATAATCTCCCAGTTTTTTTAATCTGTTCAACCTAAGGTTAAAGAGGTACTACATGATATATGGATGGTGATGATGCCTATAAGGCGTTTGAGAGAGCAGTCAGCCGTTTTGGCGATAAATATCCTGGTGCGATGAACTGTTTGATAAAAGACAAGGAGCAAATGCTGGCTTTTTATGATTATTCAGCCGTTCACTGGCAGCATATTCGGACTAATAATCCAATAGAGTCAACTTTCGCTACACTAAGACTTAGAACCAATAAAACAAGAAATGCAGTGTCTCGAACAACTATTTTATCCGTGGTGTTCAAGTTGACACAAAGGTGGCGAATTGATCAAAATAAAAGATTTTCTGAAATACTGGAATATATTAAAAACCATATCAAGACACAGATTAGTGTTGTACAAAAAAATAAGCTTCCTGGGTAGGATGGAATTGCGTAGCGCTTTCAGCCATTAAGATTTGGCTGTATTTTTCAAAAGTTGTGCAGTAATATGATGAATGCATCAGCAACAGCAAAGCGATTGGATAAAGAAGGCTTGTGTAACTTCTTATTCTCCACAGGCATTTGATCCAATATGAAAGCCATCCTCAGAGAATATACCCGGGATTTCGAGATACTCGCATTCAGACCTTAGCCAGCAAGCTAGAGTCTGAATATGATCAGGTAAACTTTTTTTATCGCGTATTGCACATTCCCAGATAACAGCATCTCCCATCGCAGAATTTTAGATTGATCTTCTATATATTCCGGCAGACTCAACCTAACCTATAATTTAGGCGTATTCATGTTATTCTTCAGTACCAGATCACGGTAAGATGATCAATACAAATAATCTATACCATATTTAACGGATACTGAGTATTAATGAAAATAGGACTTTATGAAGAAATTGTTAGCCTTCTTCTTGCTCAACAAATCCAAGAAAGTGAATTATCTCCAAAGTATGAGCCTCTTGATATTGTTGATAGTCATGATTTTCTAGCTCAATATTTATATAAAGTATTAGCGCAAGGGCTTGCTCAAATTAAGCATGAAAAAGGAGTGGTAAAAGAAAAAGATCGTCATCAGAGTAAACTCATACAGCAGATAAATATATGTAATGAAATTATTAAGGTACTTCAAGAAAGAAATATTGGCGTAGTCGAAAATACTCTTATCTCTGAAGATGCAATGAGACTAATTTCTATTTTCGATGTGGCAATACACAAAACCATACCTACACGTCCAGATACACCCATTGCTTTAGGTGCTTTACTAACAGGAACCAGAGAAGACCCTTCTTTAATTTCACAAATAAAAAAAGAAATTGGATCGGCAAACCAAATTGACATGCTAGTTTCATTTATCAAATGGAGTGGCGTGATGTTATTAAAAGAGCAATTGGAATATTTTACGCAAAATGCAGACAATAAATTAAGAATTATTACTACCAGTTATATGGGAGCCACAGACTTAAAAGCAGTTCGATGGTTGCAACAACTCTCTAATACTGAAATTAAGGTGAGCTACGATACTCATCGAACTCGCTTACATGCCAAAGCATACTGTTTTCACAGAAACACCAACTTCAGTACAGCTTATGTGGGATCTGCTAATTTATCCCAAGCTGCTTTTACTGATGGTTTAGAATGGACAGTAAAAATTAGTCAATATGAACAGCCTTACCAATGGGAAAAAATAACTGCAACATTTGATACTTATTGGAATGATAAAGAATTTGAGACGTTTAGGGCTGAGGACTCTAATCGTCTTCGAGTTGCTTTATGTTCAGAGCGTAATACACAGTCAGATAATTTTACATTTTTACCTAGTTTTGATTTAAAGCCTTATGGATTTCAACAGGAAATACTTGATCAAATTCAAGTAGAAAGGCAATTACAACAACGTCAAAAACATCTTATTGTTGCTGCAACAGGTACCGGTAAAACAATGATTGCTGCATTTGATTTTAAATTGTGGCGAAAAGAATTTCGAGATAAAAACCATCAACAGGAGCCTAAGTTACTATTCATTGCTCACCGTAAGGAGATATTAAAGCAATCATTATCAACATTTCGTGCTGTTTTACGTAACCAGAATTATGCTGATTTAATGGTTGATGGTATTGAAGCCCAGCAAACTAATCAGCTTTTTGTTTCAATCCAAACTTACAATGCGAAAGGGTTTGCTAATCTTATTGATCAAAATCACTATGACTATATAGTTATAGATGAATTTCATCATGCTGCTGCGCCCAGTTATCAATCTATCCTTAGCCATGTAACACCAAGCTGCTTGCTTGGGTTAACAGCGACACCAGAGCGAGGTGATGGGCAAGATATAAAAGTGTATTTTGATGATCATATTACAGCTGAAATTCGTTTGCCTGATGCAATTAATAGAAAATTACTTTGTCCTTTTCATTATTATGGCGTTAGTGATTGCGTTGATTTTTCAGGTTTGCAATGGAATCGAGGTGGTTATGCAAAAAGTGAACTAAATAATTTAGTCACAGGGAATGATATTCGAGCACGGTTAATCATAGATAAAACAGTTGAAACGGTATTAGATGTAAAACAAGTAAGAGGTTTAGGTTTTTGTGTATCAAAAGCACATGCAGAATTTATGGCTAGAAAGTTCTCAGAAGCCGGAGTTCCAAGTGATTATTTAACTGCCGATTCCAACTCTGAACAGCGTCAAAATATTCAAACACGTTTAGTTGATAAACAAATTAATTTTATTTTTGTCGTTGACCTGTATAACGAAGGTGTCGATATACCTGAAATTGATACTGCTATTTTTCTTCGTCCTACTGAATCACTCACTGTTTTTCTACAACAACTAGGCCGAGGGTTGCGTTTACACGATGAGAAGGAATGTTTAACCGTACTGGATTTTATCGGTCAGTCTCATAAAAATTTTCGTTATGACTTACGTTTTAATGCATTGATTAGTAATAATAAACGACGTGTTGATAAAGAGCTAAATGATGATTTTCCACACCTTCCTGCAGGTTGCAGTATTCAATTAGAACGACAAGCTAAACAAAGGATTCTTGAAAATATAGAAGCTGCATTTTTTAAAAACAAACCTCGGATAATTCAACATATTCGGAGCTTTACTTCAGATACAGGTTTGCAGCTAACCTTATCAAATTTTCTTGATTATTATCACATGGGGCCAGATGAAATATATTACCGAGGCTCATGGTCACGCCTATGTGCATTAGCTGAGGAAACTCCTAATTTTAATGAGCCTGATGAGGTTCAATTAACAAAAGGTTTACGCCGTCTATTACATATAAATGATAATGTGTTTATAAATGATATCCTTACATGGATAAAACAACCTTTCGATGAATCTCAACTGTCTAGCGATGATATTAAATATCTCACCATGCTGCATTTTACCTTATGGAAAAACACTTTCCCCGCTAATAATGTTACGGAAAGTTTTAATAAGTTAGATGATAACCCTGTATTAAAAAAAGAGCTCAGGGAATTATTAGAGCTCTGTCAAAGCTCAATTTTGAGTGTACCTGATGACATGAATTTAACTTTTGACACACCCTTAAAACTACATGGGCGGTATACACTAAGCGAAGTTTTATCAGGATTAGGCCACCACAGCTTAGAAAATCAACCAGCAATGCGTGAAGGGGCTTTACATCTAAGAAATATTAACGCTAGCGCTTTCTTTGTTACATTAAACAAATCGGAAAAACACTATTCACCGACAACACTTTACGAAGATTACGCGATTAATGAAAAACTATTTCATTGGCAAAGCCAATCGACAGTCTCTGATGTATCTCCTACTGGTCAACGTTATATTCATCATAAAGAAAATGACCACAGTATTCTTATTTTTGTCAGGGAGGACAGGAAAAATAAAAATGGCCTTACTGAACCATATTATTTTCTTGGACCAGCAAATTATATAAGTCATAAAGATAGTCGGCCAATAAGTTTTGTATGGGAACTTGAGTTTCCCATGCCGGCACATTTAGTTCGTGAAACAGCTCACTTATTGACTGCTTAAAAATGTAATTAAATCATAATCATGTGGAAGTGCTGCGGAGTCAGTATCGAGCATACAATGATGTGACGTAGTGGCATAGGCGCAGGACGAAGCGAGGCAGCCGAAGGCAATAGTGGTCGCGTAATTTTTTGTTGCTTGTTAAGGCAGGACGCCCACGAACAAGCTTTCGAAAAAATAGTTACTCCTCCGCTTAATTTCTATAGTGTCCGTAATGCAATGAATATCCTTCATTGACAAACGCTATCATTGGAATAGTAATAATCCTGCGATAAACTGTCACTGTGATGAATCAACTGCATTATTAATGATGCAAGTCCTGATAATATTGGAGAAAAAAATGACTATTACTGTACCTAAGGTTGTATTTAAAACGCGTGTCCGTGACCAGAGTATCGGTGGAGACAATCCTTTCCGCTGGCAGGATGTGAGTAGCGATGACATCTTTAAAGGAAAAAAAGTTGTGATATTTGCTCTTCCGGGGGCTTTTACGCCGACTTGCTCAAGTACACACTTACCGGGTTTTGAAGAAAAATATCAACAATTTATCGAGCAAGGTGTTGATGAAGTGTATTGTTTAAGTGTGAATGATGCTTTTACGATGTTTCAATGGGGGAAAAATCTGGGCATTCAGCATGTTAAAATGTTGCCTGATGGCAATGCGGATTTTACCCGGGCTATGGGTATGCTGGTTAAAAAAGACAATCTGGGTTTTGGTTGTCGTTCCTGGCGTTATGCCATGCTGGTGGACGATAGCGCTATCGTTCAATTGTTCAGTGAGCCGGGGCTAGCTGATAATTGCCCGGATGATCCATTTTCTGTTAGCAGTGCTGATACTATGCTCGACTATTTAAAACAGCAGTAAACATTGTATAGAGCAGGCTGATTGTTGCTATAGTCTGCTCTTACATGCAGGAGCACAGGCAGTTTGCCTGCACAACGTAGACGCATCGTTACACGCTCCAAAATCAGCTTGCCTGGCTTATCTGATGCACTTTCCTTATTCAACAATCGACGAGAATTCTAATGACTCATTTTGATTATGACCTGTTTGTAATTGGTGCTGGTTCCGGCGGCGTTCGTGCGGCTCGTATGGCAGCCGGGCTTGGCGTTCGGGTGGCTATTGCGGAAGACCGTTATCTAGGGGGGACTTGTGTAAATGTGGGCTGTGTGCCGAAAAAGCTATTTGTTTATGCTTCTCACTTTCGTGAAGATTTTAGCGCAGCAGCTGGTTTTGGCTGGTCAGGTATTAACCCTGAATTTAATTGGTCACATTTACTGGCGCAGAAAGATCATGAAATAGGGCGTTTACAGGGTGTTTATCAGCACTTGTTAACTAATTCCGGTGTGACTGTATTTGCACAGCAGGCTAGTTTAGTTGATGCGCATACGGTCCGTGTCGGTGATCAGCTGCTTAGTTGTGAACGCATTCTTGTTGCTACGGGTGGCTGGCCTTCCATACCCGATATTCCTGGTAAGGAATTTGTCGTTAGCTCGAATGAAATGTTTACCCTGGAGCAACTGCCCAGAAAAATCATTATTGTAGGAGGTGGTTATATTGCTGTGGAATTTGCTGGAATCATGCATGGTTTAGGTGTGCAGACAACACTTTGTTATCGAGGTGATAAGCTGTTGCGTGGCTTTGATGAAGATATTCGAGATTTTGTCGCGGCAGAAATGCACAAAAAAGGTATTAATATCTTGTTTAATACCCAGATCAATGGCATTGAGAAACATGCAAATGAATTGCTTGCACAGACGGATACAAATCAACCACTGGAGTCTGATTTGATCCTGTACGCAACGGGACGTGCGCCGAATATTGCAGGTTTAGGATTAGAAACACTGGGTGTAGAGTTGAGTTCCAAAGGCGCTGTAAAGGTTAATGAATTTTATCAAACCAATATTGCTTCTATTTATGCATTGGGTGATGTCACTCATCGACTTAATTTAACCCCGGTCGCTACAGCCGAAGCAATGGCACTGGTGAACCAGTTGTATAGCGATCATTATGTGCCCGTTGATTATGACAATATTCCTACGGCGGTTTTCTGTCAGCCAAATATCGGCACGGTTGGTCTGAGTGAGACTGAGGCAAAAAGTCGACATACGGATATCGATATTTATAAATCCGTTTTTACGCCGATGAAGCATACCCTTTCCGGCCTGGATGAAAAATCCATGATGAAAATGATTGTCAGGCGCAGTACTGATCAAGTTTTAGGAATACATATGGTAGGGCCTGATGCAGGTGAAATCATACAAGGTATGGCAGTTGCCATGCGTGCGGGGGCGACTAAAGCGGTTTTCGATTCGACTATAGGTATTCATCCCACTGCGGCTGAAGAATTTGTTACTATGCGTACACCGATAAATTGATCATTTCCCGAGAGCTAATAATTTACGGGTGGAATTGTTAACGGGGAGAGGTTGTAAGCTTCCTGAAACATGGCTCAATTTGCCTAATGTTGAAAACTGGGCTAGACTTTTATGAAAAAATATGTTCTACAACTTAGTATAAAAACAATGTTAGATTAAATCTTTCTTGAGGAGTCCATAATGCCTTACAGACGTTTTAGAAACCTATTTATTTGCTTAGTAATAAGCTTCTTTTTGGGCTCAAGTGTGTATGCGCATGATCATGCGTTAAAGCATATTTCGGGCTATGTTCTTAGTGGTGACACTCCTATTGTTAATGCTGATGTAAGTTTATACCTGGCGGGAGTCAGTATGAGCGTGCTCCTGAGTAAAGCGACGACAGATGAACATGGATATTACGATATCCGCTATAAATCGCATTTGAAATCACTACAGCTGTTACGTTATAAGGGCAAACATAAATCAGGTCGTGTGCTTTACCTGATAGCGAAAGGGCGAAAAAGAGGGGTAGCTCAAAATCCAGTTAAGCTGGCTGCGGTTCTGGATACTTCAAACATTCCACGGAAAGTTTATATTACCCCACTCAGTACTGTTGCTACAGCCTACGCTATGGCGCAGTATACTGATGGAAAAAGCATCAGCGGCAGAAATCCGGGATTGAAAAATGCGGCCGGTACTGCACAAAACCTGGCTGATTTGAGTAACGGCGAAGTTACAAAATTACTCAAATCAGAACCTAATGGCAGGTTTACTTTTACCCTGCAGATTTTTAATTCGCTGGCCAATATGCTGGATGCCTGTGTACAGGATGCGAAAAATTGTGCTGCTTTATTCAGCGCGGCAAAACCCCCACTGGGTCCAGAGCCACAAAACACCTTTGCAGCGATGACTATTATAGCTCAGAACCCTGGGTCACAAGTTGTAGAACGCTTTATTGTGTCATTGTTATCAACACAGTACCAGCCAGCGCTTCGTCCCGGTCTGAAGCCAGATGTTCCAAAAATAAATGATGTTAAACCGAATGCCTGGGTATTGGCAGTTCGTTATAAAGCTGATGGAAAATTAAGTGGCCCAGGGAACATTGCTTTTGATGCAAAGGGTAATGCCTGGATAAATAATAATTTTCAGTTCAGTGATAAACAAACGCCAGAACCTCCTCTCTGTGGCAGTACTAAAGTTTACAAATTAACTCCTACGGGTAGCAATGCACCGGGATCACCTTATGGTACTACTGATGGCAGTGGGGTAGACTCAGGTGGACTGTACGGCGCAGGTTTCGGCATCGCTGTGGGGCCGGAGAATAGCGCCTGGATATCTAGTTTCGGTTTTAAGACACCTAACTGCACTGAAGATCCTGAATTACTGGCTGTCAGTGTCTCCAGATTTAGTTCGGATGGCACAAGGCTTTCACTTCCAGATGGTGATCCGCAAAACAATGTGCCTGGCGGCTATGGTTATGATGGATCTGGTAATTTACTACAACCGCAAGGTATTATTTCAGATCTGGCTGGTAATATTTGGGTTGCAAACTGTTCCAGCCGGCCAATTCCTGGAACGAGCCGGATGCTTAGTAGTATCACTCGCTTTCCACAGGGTGATCCTGACAGGGTCGAGAATTACCCATTTCCAGCTGAAGAATTTGACAAACCATTTGATGTTGCAATAGATCACCAGAGGCATGTTTGGGTGACGGGTAACGGAACAAGCAATGTGCTTGAGCTGGATCATAATGGTATAAAAGTAGGCGACTATATCTCGGGTGACAATATTAAACGACCCATGGGAATTGCTGCAGATAGTGAGGGTAATCTCTGGTTTGCCGATGCCGGGCTACCTAACCCACCTTGTCCTGCCATTCTTTCTGAGGATGATGTTATTGGCTCTGATGGTTCGAAAAATAGCGCCGCTGCGGTAACATTGATTCGTCATCTTGGTGAGACACGTGAGGTAACTACTTTCGGAAAAACTGCTGATATGCCGCGAGATGGTTTGCGCTGGCCCTGGGGTATTGCTGTCGATGGGAATGACAATGTCTGGATTGCTAACTTTGCAGGTAAGCGAATTATGCAATTATGTGGTGTAAAAGAGCAAAACTGTCCGCCAGGTGTGCATACGGGTGAACCTTTTTCACTAGATACTGGTTATATCAGCGATGCCTTGAAACGCGTAACAGGCATTCAAATTGATACTTCAGGTAATGTCTGGGCAGTCAATAATTATGAAGAAATTGGCTTGCTTCCTCCCGGTCAGGAAAATCCTGGGGGGCATGAAATTGTCGTGTTTATAGGACTCGCTGCACCTGTTAAAACACCATTACTAGGAGGCTGTCCAAGAAGTCTCGTCTCCGATATTTGATATAATGGCACCCTTGTTCTAATAAATTTCAAAGTTGATACCCATTAATTTTAAATCCGATTCAGACGACCTTCACAATGCCCAGAAT
>Ga0208648_1001283_pt1 | contig 21114 bp, 15 predicted proteins | sample AntAceMetag02UKL_FD_184772 | JGI IMG/M metagenome (GOLD analysis project Ga0208648, IMG submission 184772) | Saline lake microbial communities from Ace Lake, Antarctica - Antarctic Ace Lake Metagenome 02UKL (SPAdes) (version 2) | ecosystem: Environmental > Aquatic > Non-marine Saline and...
TTTCAATGGCAATAGCAGCAGTAATTGGACATATTTTCCCAATTTATGTCGGATTTAAAGGAGGAAAAGGTGTGGCAACTCTTCTCGGAGTTGGAATTGCTCTCTATCCTGTTGCGATATTTATTACTATCGGTGTTTTCGCCTTTGTGCTTCTAATAAGTCGTTATGTTTCACTTGCTTCAATTACAGCAGCAATTTCTTTTCCACTAACAATTTTCTTAGTTTTTTCCGAAACTGAATTACCCTTGAAAATTCTTTCAATAGCTGTAGCAATATTTTTACCTTTAACTCATCGAAAAAATATTAAACGACTATTAAATAAAGAGGAATCGAAATTTCAATTTAAGAAATGAAATTCTTTTCTAAATTCACAAAAACAAAACTTTATAAATTCATATTTGAATATACAATTATTCCATTGCCATTAAAGAATCGCCATAAGAACCAATAATTTATGGATTTTAAGGTATATAAATATCCGGTATTATTGCAGATAGACAAAACTTCATTATTCAAAATTCCTTGTTCAGAATTCATTATTATAATCAGTAATTTCACAAATGAAAATAAGTTTAATTACACTCAACACCTCAAATAAAATTAAAAATTATTCTGATTCTATCTGCTTTGTAAGACGACTGAAAAGATTAGCCCAATCAATTTTTGCATAACTTGTCCCAAATCTTAAGAAAATTAGATTTCTTTGCGGATCAACATAAATATATTGACCAAGCAACCCTTTGGCAAAAAAGCATCCGTTTTTCATCACCCGCCAATGATATGTGTAAGAATAGTTCTGTGAATCTTTTGAATCATTAATTATGGAGGTTGATTTTTTCATCCAATCAGCTGGTATGATTTGTTTTCCTTGCCAGTTTCCTTTTCTTAAATATAAACGTCCGAATTTTGCAAAGTCACGTGCTCTGGCATTTAGGCAACAAAAGGCTTTAATGGTTCCCGATTTTTTGCTGTCGTAATTCCAGCTTGCATCATATTCCGCACCAATAGGTTTCCATATTTTTTCTTCTAAGTATTCTGAAAGTTTTTTGCCCGAAGTATTTTCAATTACCTCAGCTAAAATCTGCGTGTTTCCACTTTGATATTCGTATTTTTCACCGGGTTTTTTCTTTACTTTAAGCTTTCTGACATATTTCTTTAGATTTCTTCCGTAATAAAATTTTCCTGTTTCGGCAAAAGGATTTAAATAAGCTTCACTAAATTTAATTCCCGAACGCATGTTCAAAAGATTTTCAATGCTAACTTTATCAAAACCATTTTTTGATAATTCCGGTAAAAATTCACTTACTTTTTGATTTGTATTTTTAATAAATCCATCTTCAATTGCAATTCCCGTAAGGGCTGAAACAAAAGCCTTTGATACGGAAAATGAAGGCATTATTGATTCTTTGGAGTATCCTTTAAAATATTTTTCAAAAATAATTGTATCATTTTTTATTATTAGAAAAGCAATGGTTTTATGCTGTTCTAAAAATTTATTGAAAGTGGTTTTCTTATTAGTGATTTCAAATTTCTCGGGTATTTTTAGAGAAATTGAATTCTTGGCTTCAAAAAATTTAAAAGGATTTTCCGATTTATGGATTTCAAAAGCAGGGAATTTTTTATAATCATTTATATCGGCAAAGTTCCAATAAAAAAATCGCCCAACATGGCAAGAAGAAAATAGGACTAGCATCAGCAAAAGATAAGTGACGTTTTTTTTCATACATTTATTAAAAATACATTGTATAGCAAAATTAATAAATAAAAATAAGAATTGATAATAAGGAGTTAAACATTTGAAATCGGATTATCCGAGATCCTTATACTCGAAAGAATCAGCATTTTGACCGGTCATTGTTTCATATTCTTCCTGCCAAAAAAACTTCTTTTCTCCAAATGCAGGTTTAAGATCATTGAGCCAGGTTGCCTTAGAATTGAATTTTGCAAAGAAAGGTCTCAATACCCAATCAGGATTACGACCCTGGATAAATTGAAGAACAAAGACTTTTTCTCCTTTGATTTCTGATATTCCCAAAACCTGAACTTTACCGGGAGCAGCTGACATACTAGGCCCTCGGACAGTTCGGCAAATTCCACTAACTTTTGAATAAGCTTCTTTGAAAATTTTATGTGTATTTTCAAGACTGAGGTTAAAATAATGTGCTGCACCGGTTTCTCTGGCCACGAACATGTAATACGGAATACATCCGAGAGAGACTTGCTTTTGCCACATTTCAGACCAAATTTTTGAATCGGCGTTAATATGGTTAAGTATAGGAGATTGAGTTCTGATTTCAGCACCTGTCGAGCGGATCAAACGAATGGCTTCTTGAACGGCTTTGGTTTCCAATTCGCGAGGATGATTGAAATGAGCCATTATAGTCAAATGTTTACCCTTTTTTACAACTTTTTCAAAAAGTTTTAGCAAGTCGTTTGCATCAGAATCTGTAAGAAACTTATATGGCCAGTAAGCAAGTGCTTTTGAACCAATTCTAATATTTTTAAGGTTTTCAACATTAGACAATAAGGGATCAATATACTTATTTAAAATGTTAGCACTCATTATGAGTGGGTCTCCGCCGGTGAAAAGAATGTCGGTGGTTTCGGGATAAACTTTAAAGTATTCTTGAAGTAATTCTAATTGTTTTGATGCAAATTTCAATCCTTCCAAACCTACAAATTGCGGCCATCTAAAACAAAAAGTACAGTAAGCATGGCAAGTTTGTCCCTGACTTGGAAAAAATAATGCGGTTTCTCTGTATTTATGTTGCATTCCGTCAATAGGCTCACCATTAATACTTGGAACATTTAAATCAAGTTGACCAGCAGGATGAGGATTAAGTTGCATCCTGATAGAATTTGCTGCTTTTGTAATAGTTTTTTTATCTGCACCCGATTTTAAAAGCTTTGCTATTTCGTCAAAATGCTTGGGTATAAGCATATCTTTTTGAGGAATAGTAAGAATATATAAAGGATCATTTGGAATATTATCCCAATCTATTAATTCGTTAATAACGTATGAATTACTTTTAAAAGGAAGAACCTGAGAAACAACTTCTATTTCAAATAATTCTTGCTCTGATAGTTTTTGTAATTGAGGAATTTCATTTATGTTGTTGATTGAAAATGCTTTATACTTTGTTTGATTTTCTAAATATGTTTCTTTTTTTATTATCATAAAATTTTTTATGTTTTTTGATTGATATAGAGTTATATACGAGTAAATTTCTGTATCATTGTGCAAAAGTACGTTATTTTTTATAATATTCAAAGACTTTATTTAGTAAAAACGCTATTCAACTTTACTTATTTTAAAAGCTTTGAATTTATACACATACGATAAAAGTGAATTTTATTAGAAATAAGGTTGAAATATAATAAAAATTAGAAATAAATTATAATTTTGACGTAAAGAAAATTTAATAATGAACGTTACAAACTTTAATCCAATAAGTCCAAAGCAACGCATTCAATTGATTGATGTTTTACGAGGCTTTGCCGTACTGGGAATTTTGATAATGCATATTCATGTAATTTTTTGAATAATTTTTTTTTATAAAAGTTAATTTCAAATTTGTTATTTAGCAACCAAAAAAATTAATTGTAAAATCATAAAAAAGATTTTGTTTTTTAAATAAAAGATTATAATTTTGCACTCCCAAAAAATAAAAGAAAAAGAAAATGAAAAAAGGTATTCATCCAAAAGATTATAGATTCGTTATATTTAAAGATATGTCGAATGATTATACATTTTTATCAAAGTCAACTGCCAATACTAAAGAGAAAATAGTTTGGGAAGATGGAAAAGAATATCCATTGATTAAGCTTGAGATATCCCATACTTCACATCCATTTTATACAGGAAAAATGAAATTAGTTGATACTGCCGGTCGTGTTGATAAATTTAAAAGCAGGTATCAAAAGCATATGGACAAAAATAAGCAAATGTAATTTTATAAATTACAGTTTTTCATGATGATAATAAGACCCTTATATTTTTTAAGGGTTTTATTTTTTTTATTCATGCTTAAAAAATTGTAATTTTGCAGAAATTGGACCCGTAGCATAACTGGATAGTGCACCTGATTACGGATCAGGAGGTTGGGGGTTCGAATCCCTTCGGGTTCACAAATAACAAATCTACCCGTTTGAAATTCAGACGGGTAGTTTTTTTTCTATTTCAATTAATCTCAGAAATTATTTCCCACGGAAATATCTTTTTACAATTGGTCTGTCTTTTTGTAATTCTTCTTCTAAACTAATGCAAAACATTTTTTTGGTTGGATATTATTATAAGTAAACTTTACATTATATCGAACTTAATGCAAGGTTTATATTATTTTTTGTTAATTTCAGAAAAGAAAATGAAAAATTACTAATAATTAAAATTGGGCTTTATCTTTGCAATTTTAGTTAATAAATTTTATTATGAATATTCAATTCCTCAAAAATACCTTTTTAGAAAAATACGGAAAAAATGATAATAAAATTTTAGTATTTTTTGCTCCCGGGCGTGTGAATTTAATTGGTGAACATACTGATTATAACGGTGGTTTTGTTCTTCCTTGTGCTTTATCTTTCGGAACTTATCTTTTGGTCAGGGTATCGGATAAACCGGAGATGGAATTCTCATCGGTCAATTTTGATTTTTCGACAAAAATCGGATTTGAAAATTTAAGTAAGAAAGTAGGGGAGGAGTGGATAAATTACCCTCTCGGTGTTATTGATCAGTTTGTTAAGCAGGGAGTTGAACCAAAGGGTGCTCAATTTTTATATTATGGAAATATCCCGAATGGCGCCGGCCTTTCCTCTTCAGCATCTATTGAATTAGTAACGGCTTTTGCTTTAAATAAACTATTAAATGCTAATATAAATATAACTGAACTGATTAAACTATCGCAAAAAGCCGAGAATGAATTTGTGGGTGTCAATTGCGGGATCATGGACCAGTTTGCAGTTGGCAGGGGTGAAAAAAACCATACAATTTTTCTGGATTGCTCAACTTTGAATTATGAGCTTGTACCATTTAACCAGGGTGAATATAAGCTTGTTATAATTGATTCTAATAAGCAAAGAAAACTTGCTGATTCTAAATACAATGAAAGGGTTAGTGAATGTATCAAGGCTGTAAATTATTTGAATAATAGGCTAAATATAAAAAACTTAAGTGAATTATCGTTGAAAGAATTCAATGAAAATCAGGATTTAATTCCCGATGAAATAATCAAAAAACGAGCAAGGCATGTGATTTCTGAAAATGACAGAGTTTTATCGGCTGTCGAAGCCTTGAAAAACAACGATTTATTTACTTTTGGAAAACTTATGAATTCTTCACATGATTCTTTAAGATTTGATTATGAAGTTACGGGCAATGAATTAGATACCTTAGTTGAGGAAGCAAGAAATATTGAAGGTGTAATCGGAGCAAGAATGACAGGTGCAGGTTTCGGGGGTTGTACTGTAAATCTTATAAAATCCGATAATATAGAGAATTTCCGGAAAATTCTTGGCCAAAATTATAAAGAAAGAACCGGACTTAAAGCAGATTTTTATCTCCCTGAAATTGGTGATGGGGTGAAGCAATTATAAAGAAATTGTTAAATCGTTATATTGTTGTGGTTTATGTGCCTTTGTAGATGTGAAATAATGAATATCCAACAAGGAATGTAAAATAATGAAATAATGTCCATTCCTTATTCGTTGTTCGAAATTCTATTTGGAAGTAATTGAAAGAATAGAGAATATAATAAAATCATCCTACTTTCTTACATCCTCAAATCAAAAAAACATTTTATCCTCTTGCTCCAAAAATTGCACTTCCGACTCTGACCATTGTGCTTCCCTCAGCAATTGCAATTTGATAATCGTCGGACATGCCCATTGAAATCTCTTTAAAGTATTCTTTATCTGAAAAATATTTTTGTTTTAATTGCTCAAAATATTTTCTTAAGGTCTTAAATTCACTATGAATAAGGTTTTTGTCAGATGTGAAAGTGGCCATACCCATCACGCCCGCAATTTTAATATTCTCTAATTTCTTAAAATCATCACATAATAGAATTGCATCGGCTTCTTCCATATCCAAACCGAACTTTGTTTCTTCCGTAGCAATGTGAAATTGGAGAAGGCAATTAATAGTTCTGTTATGTTTTGAGGCTTGTTTATTTATCTCTTTCAGTAGTTTAATACTGTCAACAGCCTCAATTAAATCGACAAACTCTGCAATATATTTTACTTTATTTGTTTGCAGATGCCCAATAAAATGCCACCTAATATCTTTAGGTAACTGTGGTTGTTTAGCAGCCAGATCCTGAACTTTATTTTCGCCGAAAATTCTTTGTCCTGCTCCATAAGCTTCTAAAATATCTTCATTTGGTTTTGTTTTGCTTACGGCAACCAATTTCACATTTTCAGGAATGGTTTTTAATATTTTTAATAAATTATTTTTAATAATCATGTTTAAAGCTTTATTATACATTGTTTTAATAGTGAATATTGTGAAAAAATCATTATGATACACTATTAGAAAAAACTTTCATTTCTTTTGCAAAGTTACTATTTTCACTAATAAAATATTTTATATATTTACCAATTACAAAAAAATTGAAATAATGAGGGTAATCGTAATATCTCTATTGAAATCGTTTCTGTTTTGGATAATTTATTTCTTTATTTTGAGAATAGTTTTTTTAGTTTACAATTATGGTTTTCTCAAAATTGACGAAATCAGTGTTGCTGAAGCAATAGCATCATGTTATTTTGGTTTGAAACTTGATGTTTCTGTCACTTCCTATATTTTATTGTTTCCATTCTTTTTATTATTCGTGCAATCCATGATTCTTAAAAAATGGGTCAACACATTAATGAAAATTTATACAGGAATAATAATTTTAATTTTCTCGCTGATAACTTCAGTTGAGCTTGGGATTTATTCGGAATGGAAAACCAAGCTCTCATATAAAGCTCTGACATATTTATCTAATCCTGATGAGATATTCAACTCAATTTCCACTTTGCAGTTTTTTTTCCTGATCTTGATTGTTTCTGTTCTGTTTTTTATAGGATATATTATATATAAGAAAGGATTTTATAAATGGATTAATATTAAAAAAAGAAACATAATATTTTCACTATTATTCCTGTTATTGACGCCATGTTTTTTATTCCTTGGTATTCGGGGAGGTTTTCAGGAAATACCGATTACGAGAAGTCAATCCTATTATTCAAAGCATAATATTTTAAATTTAGCGGCTTTAAATTCGGGTTATAATTTGTTTATGAGTACGATGGAGAACTATCGATTTATTGATGAAAATCCATTTAAATCCTTTCCTGAAGAAAAAGCAAGCCTTATTGTTAAAAAAATTCATGAGGTTCAAAAGGATACTACAGTTTCAATTTTTAAAACTCCCCGGCCAAATATTGTTGTGTTTTTATTAGAGAGTTGGGCTGGCGATTTGATTGAGTCATTAAACGGTTTTCCGGGTATTACACCAAATTTTCAAAAACTTGAAAAGGAAGGAATTTTATTTACAAACCATTATGCAAGCGGAAATCGTTCTCAGCAGGCAATGGCTTCATTGTTTGGGGGTTTTCCGGCTATCCCTATCACAACATTGACAAATCATCCCGAAAAATATGAGAAATTGCCAAGCCTGGTTAAGATTTTAAATAAGGAAGGCTACCATACTTCCTTCTATTTTGGAGGCCAATTGATTTATGGAAATATTAAATCATATATTATTTTTAATGAATTTGATGATATTATTGAAGGCAAAGATTTTACGGGCAATTTAATTAAAGGGAAATTAGGCGTTCATGATGAGTGTGTTTTCAGACAACAAATTAATGATCTGAATTCAATGAAAGAACCGTTTTTCTCGGTTATTTTCACTCTAAGCTCTCATTCGCCTTATGATTTTCCTTCGGAGAAACAAATTGATTTCGGAGGAAAGGAAAATTCGTTTCTTAATTCAGCGCATTATACTGATAAGTGCCTTGGCGAGTATTTTAATCTTGCCGGAAAACAGTCTTGGTATGATAATACAATATTTATTCTTGTTGCCGATCATAGTCATAACACAAATAGTAATCATCCGCTTGAAACTTTTGAGTACAGAAAAATTCCGTTATTGATTTTGGGAAAACCATTAAAAGATGAGTGTAAAGGCAGACAAATTAATCGAATTGCTTCAAATACCGATATACCTGCGACTTTACTCAAACAACTCAATCTTGACACTAAGGATTTTTTCTGGAGTAAGAACCTATTTAATCCTTACAGTCCTGAATTTGCATACTTTGAATTAAATGAGGGAGCAGGGTGGAAGCGACCTGAGGGTAATTTTGTTATTAATAAACTTATCGATCATTATTATTTTATTAATATGGAACCCGGTGTTTCGGAAGCGAAAAAGGATTCGGTAATAAATGAGGGAAAAGCATATCTTCAGCAAGTTTTTCAAGAATTTATGGACTTTTAATTGTTTTGCTATCAAGATGATGTTTATCCTTCGCCGGCTTCATTGAAGTAATTAAAAACTTTAATTCTGTTGCAAAAACCATTGTGGTTGAGAATAATGCTATAATAGCTGACGGCGAAAGTAAGTGCCAAAAACATTAGATTATTTTATTGATGATGTGCATTATACCGATAAGGGAGCAGCTAAATTAGCTGAATTGGTTGCCGAACAAATAATCAATAGCGGAGTGATAGAAAATTAATTCTCCTGATTTAGCATTACCGGCATAATTAACATAAGAATAAACTCATGTTCATTTGGATTGTCAACCGGAAGAACTAAACCGGCTCTGTTTGATTCTGAAAGCTCAAGGCATACTTGTTCAGTATCAATATTTGATAACATTTCCAGTAAAAATTTAGAGCTGAAACCTATCTGAATATCTTCGCCTGTATAATTGCAGGTAAGTCTTTCTTTGGCCTCATTTGAAAAATCAAGGTCTTCTGAAGTAAGAAGAAGCTCCTTACCAGTAATCGTAAATCTAACCTGATGTGTCGATTGATTAGCAAAAAGCGCAACCCTTTTAATAGAAGTTAATAAATCAGTCCGTCCGATAATTAATTTCTTAGAATTCTCTATGGGTATAACAGCTTCGTAATTAGGATATTTTCCATCTATTAAACGGCAAATTAAAATAACATTTTCAAAGATAAACGAAGCGTTTGTTTGATTGTATTCAATTTTTACTTTAGTGTCATCGTCCGACAGAATACTTCTTAAATTATTAATTGGCTTCTTGGGTAGAATAAAAGAAGCTGAACTATCGGAAACTGTGTCAGTTCTTCTATATTTTACTAACTTATGTGCGTCAGTAGCAACAAAAGTAATATCCTCTGGAGTAATTTCGCAAAATACACCCAACATTACTTGCCTTAATTCATCAGTACCTGTTGCGAAAATAGTTTTATTAAAAGCATTTAATAATATCGAGGCATCAATATTGATAGTTGTTGTGTCTTCTAATTGAGGTGTTTGAGGAAAGTCTTCGCTGTTATGACCTGATAATTTAAATTTTCCTTCACCGGCAGAAATTTCTATACCTAATGTTTCCTGATTAATAGAAAAAGTAATTGGAATATCAGCAAAAGTTTTCAATGTTTCCAATAAAATCCTTGCCGGAATTGCAACTACACCGGATTCTTCAGCATTTTCAAGCATAATGGAAACTTTCATGGTTGTTTCAAGGTCGGAAGCTGTGATCGACAAACGCTGTCCATCCAACTCAAATAAAAAATCATCCAAAATTGGCAATGTGTTGTTTGAACTTAAAACACCACTCAACGCTTGTAAGTTTTTATATAATGTTGAACTTGATACTATGAATTTCATATTATTAGGTTTTTAGGTTTTTCATCAAAAATTAATGTGTAAAAATAGAAAAAAATTATTAATTCTAATCTATTTTTTTTTATTAGTTCTCAATAAAAAGCCAAACGGTTTTTCGGATTATGAACAAGTTCAAATGTCCAATACATTTTATAGGTTCCTGCAGGCAATAATTTATTTAGCCTTATCTTTAAAATACTTATTATTTTTGCAAAAATCAAACGAATGCGAATCGATATAATAAGCATATTTCCTGAAATGTTTGAGGGGCCTTTTTCTCATTCGATCATTAAACGTGCTAAAGAAAAGAAGCTGATTAAAATATTTTTCCATAATCTTCGTGATTTCTCAAAAAATAAACATAAAAGTGTTGATGATTATGCTTTTAGTGGTGGAGCAGGTATGGTTATGATGGTTGAACCGATTGCTGATTGTATTGAAAAACTTAAAGCAGAGCGAGAATATGATGAAATTATTTATATGAGTCCTGATGGTGATCTACTCGACCAGAAAACTGCTAATCATTTTTCGACTTTCGGGAATATTATCATACTTTGCGGGCATTATAAAGGTATAGATGAGAGGGTTCGTGAGTTTTATATTTCAAAAGAAATATCAATTGGCAATTATGTTCTTTCGGGTGGTGAATTAGCTGCCATGGTTTTTGTCGATTCAATCACAAGGCTGATTCCGGGTGTTCTAAACGATGAAACTTCTGCCTTGTCAGATTCTTTTCAAAATAATTTAATTTCACCTCCGGTTTATACAAGGCCACGTGAATACAAAGGAATGAAAGTGCCCGATATTCTCCTTTCGGGAAATGAAAAAGAAATTCAAAAATGGAAATTAGAAAAATCAATTGAGCGAACTCAGAGACGCAGGCCCGGACTTTTTTCGGAGGATGATTAAATAATCTCCATTATTAATTTCTTCAAATTATGAAAATCAGATTAAAGGGGCTTATTCAATTAGTCCTCGTCCTGTCTTTGTTATCCTGTTATTTTCTTTAAGGTCAACGAACAGTTTATCTAACATCCCATTAATAAAAACCTTGCTTTTCGGAGTGCTATAATTTTTTGAAATGTCAATATACTCATTAAACGTTACTTTTATTGGAATTGAAGGGAACTCAATCATTTCAGTCATAGCCATAACTAAAATGATTATATCCATAATTGCCAAACGTTCGATTTCCCAATTTTTAACTTTTTCGGAAATTAATTTGCTGAATTCTTCACGATTGAGTATTGATTTTCTGAATAATCGAATTATAAAATCAACATCTTCATTATCCTTGCTTTCTTCACTTTTAAAAAGTTTAGGTAAGGCTTTGAACTCATCATCACTTTCTTTGAATGAGTTAATAGTTTTTATCAGCATCATTATTGAAGTCGGATAATCAACAACCCAATTAATATTTTTTTCTTCAAAGTAATATTGCAGAGATTCGGATTCGGCAATACAATTCATAAATATTTTAACGATTATTTCTTTATCTGCTTTATAAGATTCATCAGGAGAGTTCATATATTCAATAAAATCATTGCTTTGACGAATATTACTATAAATTCTTCTGATCAATTCTTCTTCACTTTTCCATGAAATTTTTAGAGAATCTTCTTTTTTTTGGAATTCTCTGTTTTCCCCTATTTGAGTAATAAAACGATTATCAACAAATTTTCTGTTCGGATTAATATCGTTTTCAGTCGGGAAATATTTTTTCTTACTTTCTTCCAACCTTTGTTTGGCAAAATTTACAATTGCAAGTAAAAGAGAAATTTGGTGGATGTATAACTCAAATATCTTATTTAAATTAGTCAACAATTGTCTTTCTCCAACATCAATTCTGTCGTTATTGGATTGAATAAACGCATATATTGATTGTAAAACTTTTATCCGAAGATATCTTCTGCTTAGCATAAAAACGCAATTTATTTATCTTTTGTAAAATATTTGGCAAAATTAGGGCATTTATTTCTAATAATTGATTAGATTTTAATATTTTTAATAACTTATATTATTTTAATTCTATGATAAAAAAAATCTGAAAAAAAATTCTACCGGAAGACTTTACACAGCTATCTATTCTGATTTTTTCTACTTTTGCAGATTCAATGTGAAAATAAAAATTATTCAAATTAAGTATTAGAAAATATAGAAATGGAGATACCCAGCAAATATAATCCGGCAACAACTGAAGATAAATGGTATAAGTATTGGATGGATAGAGAATATTTTAAATCTCTTCCTGATGAAAGAGAACCATATTGCATTGCAATTCCGCCTCCTAACGTTACCGGAGTATTGCACATGGGCCATATGTTGAACAACACAATTCAGGATGTTTTAGTAAGGCGTGCTCGTTTGCAGGGAAAAAATACTTGTTGGGTACCGGGTACCGATCATGCGTCTATTGCTACTGAAGCAAAAGTTGTTGCTAAACTAAAAGCAGAAGGAATTGATAAATCAACAATTTCGAGAAAAGAATTTTTAGATCATGCTTGGGAATGGAAAGAAAAACACGGCGGAATAATTCTTGAGCAATTAAAGAAACTTGGGGCTTCGTGCGATTGGGACAGAACCAAATTTACTATGGATGACTCAATGTATGAATCAGTTATTGATATATTTGTTGATTTATATAAAAAAGGTTTGATTTATCGCGGAGTTCGTATGGTGAATTGGGACCCGAAAGCATTGACTGCTCTTTCCGATGAGGAAGTTATTCATAAAGAAGTACAATCAAAATTATTTTATTTCAGATATAAAATTGAAGGTGAGGACGACCAATGGCTTACTATTGCCACAACACGTCCCGAAACCATACTCGGCGATACGGCTGTTTGTGTTCATCCCGACGATGAAAGATTTCAACATCTCGCCGGAAAAAATGCTATTATTCCTTTAGTAAATCGCTCGGTTCCTATAATTCAGGATGAATATGTTGACCGAGAATTTGGAACAGGTTGTCTGAAAATCACTCCCGCCCACGATATAAACGACTATAATATTGGCATTAAGCATAAGCTTGACACAATTGATATTTTTAATGATGACGGAACTCTTAATGAGAAAGCCGAACTTTTTATCGGGAAAGACAGATTTGTTGTTCGTGATGAAATAGTTAAGGAATTAAAAGAAAAAGGACATCTTGTAAAAATTGAAGACTACATAAATAAAGTCGGTTTTTCGGAACGAACCGATGAGGTTATTGAACCCAAGCTATCGTTGCAATGGTTTTTGAAAATGTCGGAATTGGCAAAACCCGCACTTGATATAGTTATGGACGATACCATTAAATTCTACCCAAAGAAATTCAAAAATACTTATCGGCATTGGATGGAAAATTGCAAAGATTGGTGCATTTCGCGCCAGCTTTGGTGGGGACAGAGGATTCCGGTTTATTATCTTCCAAACAAGGAAATGCTTGTAGCCAAAAACAAGGAAGAAGCTTATGAAATTGCAAAGAAACAATTTGATTTGCCTGAACTTAAAATAGATGACATTCGACAGGATGAGGATGTTTTGGATACATGGTTTTCGTCATGGCTTTGGCCTATTTCGGTTTTCGACGGCATTCGTTTTCCTGAAAATGAAGACATTAAATATTATTATCCTACAAATGATTTAATAACAGCTCCCGAAATTTTATTCTTTTGGGTGGCCCGAATGATCATGGCTGGATTGGAATACAGAAATAATATTCCTTTCAAGAATGTTTATTTAACCGGAATAGTACGCGATAAGCAAGGTAGAAAAATGTCGAAATCGCTTGGCAACTCACCTGATCCTATAAAGTTAATGAAAATTTATGGTGCGGATGGTGTAAGAGTAGGGATGCTTTTGACTTCACCTGCCGGAAACGATTTGCCTTTCGATGAAATATTATGCGAACAGGGAAGGAATTTTAGCAATAAAATTTGGAATGCTCTTCGATTAATAAAAGGTTGGACAGTTGATGAAAATCTTGAACAACCTCAATCAAGTAAAATTTCAATCGAATGGTTTGAAGCTAAATGGAATTCCACAATAAAAATTCTTGACGATCATTTTTCAAAATATCGAATTTCGGATGCTTTGATGCTTACTTATAAATTGATTTGGGATGATTTCTGCTCATGGTATCTGGAAATGATAAAGCCTGCTTATCAGAAACCTATCGATAAAAACACTCTTGAGAGCAGTATTAAGTTTTTTGAAAAAATTATGAAAATTCTACATCCTTTCATGCCTTTTATAACCGAAGAAATTTGGCATTTATTAAAAGACAGAGATGAGGGTGACTGCATCATGATTTCTGAAATGCCTAAAAGTGGCAAAACCGATAAATCTATTCTCAATCAATTTGAATTTGCTAAAGAAGTGATTATTTCAATCAGAAATTTCAGGAAAGAAAAAAATATCCCTAACAAGGAAGAACTTGAGCTTTTTATAAAAAAGAATAATAACGAAACCCCTGATATTACTTTCGATAGCCTGATTTCCAAGCTTTGTAATTTGAACAAGATTGATTATACAGATGAAAAGATTGAGGGCTCGATGTCGTTTATTGTAAAATCCACTGAGTTTTTTGTTCCGATGAGCGATTCGCTTGACTTGGAAGCGGAAATTAAAAAACTTGAAGAAGATTTAAAATATACTAAAGGTTTTTTGATTTCAGTTTCAAAAAAACTTTCTAATGAACGCTTTGTAAATAATGCACCCGAAAAGGTAGTTGAAATGGAACGTAAAAAACAATCCGACGCCGAATCAAAAATAAAAGTTATTGAAGAACAATTGGATGCATTGAAATAGAGACAAGGCATGCCATCACTCTACGTTTTGCAACGCCCTGATTTGTGATTTCCTAAATCGTTTTAAAAAAAAAGCTTCCAACCGGAATAAACCGATTGGAAGCTTTATATGTAAAAATTAAATAGATTTTACAAAACACCAAGGTCAATCATTGCATTAGCAACTTTTAAGAAACCTGCAATGTTTGCACCTTTAACATAATTAACATAACCTTCACTATCTTTCCCGTGTTTAACACAAGATTCGTGAATAGTAATCATAATATGATGTAAACGATCGTCAACCTCATTTGCCGGCCAACCGAGTTTCATAGAATTTTGTGACATTTCGAGTCCTGAAGTTGCAACACCACCTGCGTTAACAGCTTTTCCGGGTCCGAATAAAATTTTGTTTTCAAGGAATACCTCAACAGCTTCAGGTGTAGAAGGCATGTTTGCACCTTCGGCCACACAAATACATCCGTTTTTCACTAATGTTTCGGCATCTTCTTTATTTAACTCATTTTGAGTTGCACAAGGTATGGCAACATCGCATTTTACTTCCCATGGATGTTTCCCCTGAAAGAATTTTGCTTCAGGAAATTCATAAGAATATGGTTTTACGATGTCCTGATTTGAAGCTCTAAGTTCAAGCATATATTTGATTTTTTCACCTGAAACACCCTCCGGATCATAGATGTAACCGTCAGGACCTGATAAAGTAACAACTTTACCACCTAATTCGGTAACTTTTTGAGCTGCTCCCCAAGCAACATTACCAAAACCACTAATAGCTACCGTTTTACCTTCAAAAGTTTCGCCTTTAGTTTTGAGCATTTCTTTAGCAAAATAAACTGCACCAAAACCTGTTGCTTCCGGTCTGATAAGGCTTCCGCCCCAATTTAGCCCTTTTCCGGTTAAAACACCTGTATGTTCCTGAGCTAATTTCTTATACATTCCAAATAAAAAACCGATTTCTTTTCCACCAACACCAATATCACCGGCAGGGACATCGGTATCGGGGCCGATAAGTCTCCAAAGTTCCATCATAAATGCCTGGCAAAAACGCATTATTTCATTATCTGATTTTCCTTTTGGGTCGAAATCAGAACCACCTTTTCCTCCTCCCATTGGGAGAGATGTAAGGCTGTTTTTGAAAATTTGCTCGAATCCTAAAAACTTTAAGATACTAAGATTTACACTTGGGTGAAATCGTAAACCACCTTTGTAAGGCCCAATTGCATTGTTAAATTGTATACGATAACCGAGGTTAACATAAACTTTTCCATTATCATCTACCCATGGCACTTTGAAAGTTAAAATTCTGTCAGGCTCGACAATTCTTTCAATTATACCGGATGTCTCGAAATGAGGATTTTCATTCACTACATCTTCTATTGATTCTAAAACTTCGCGAACGGCTTGAAGATATTCAAGTTCTCCCGGATGTTTCTTTTCCAGGCCATTCATAAATTTCTCTAAGTTCATTTCTTATATTTTTTATTTATTTTTATTATATTTGTTATAAAATAACAATGTTATTTAATTCACAGTGCAAAATTACATTTTCTTAATTGATATTTCCAAGTAATTATGAGCTTTTTTTAAAAATAATTTTCTTTTAACAAATTGATCTTTAAAAAATAATATTTTGGATTAATTTGAGGTTGATTAATTACGTGCTATTTTCGTATTGCAAACAAAATCAAAGATATAAAAAAAAACTTAGATTTGGTTAACCTCATTTTCAAGTTTTATTCCAAATTTTTTAAAAACCGATTGTTTTATCATATTCGCAAACAAGATTATTTCTTCTCCCGATGCATTTCTATAGTTCACTAAAACTAAAGATTGATTGGCGTATGTACCTACGTTTCCGATTTTCTTATCTTTCCATCCACACAATTCAATAAGTTGGGCGGCTGAAAGTTTTAATGTATTATTTTCATGAGAAAATGACTTGATTTCAGGGAAGGATTCTTCAATTTCTTGAAACATTAAATCTGAAACTATAGGATTTTTGAAGAAACTACCGGCATTGCCAATTTCCAAAGGATCGGGAAGTTTTCTCCTACGAATATTGCAAATAGCTGTCCGAATTACTTTTGCAGAAAGCCTTTGTTCGTTTAATTCTTTTATTTCTTCTTTAATAGTGCCATAATCAATTTTAAAAATCGGTTTTTTGGAAAGTTCGAGAGTAATTGAGGTGATTAGAAATTTTCCTTTTAATTTGTTTTTAAAAATACTGTTTCGGTAAGAAAATTCGCAATCATTATTATGGAAAATTTTTGTTTTTCCGCTTTCAATATCAATTGCCTCAAGTTCGACGAGGACGTCTTTTAATTCTGTTCCGTAAGCTCCAATATTTTGGATGGGTGCAGCACCGCAAGTGCCCGGAATCATAGATAGATTTTCTATTCCGTTAAAATTGTTATTTGCACAAAAATCTACAAGATTATCCCATTCTTCACCTGCTTTAACCTTTAACTGAACATAATTATCATCTTCCTTGCAAATCCTTATCCCTTTATTATTAATCTTTCCAACTATTCCTTCAAAATTTTTTGAAAACAAAATATTGCTTCCTCCTCCAAGAATCAAAAATTCTTTTTCACTTTCTTTTATAAATTTTAGAAACGAAAAAATATCTTTTTCCGAATTAATTTCAACAAAATATCTTGCTTTCACATCAATTCCAAAAGTGTTAAATGCTTTTAATGAAATATTTTCTTTTACTATCAATTCTGTTAATTTTGAATCAAAGATAATCGAATCAAAATGATTTATCCAAAAAGAATAAGTATTTTTGACAAATAAAATGTCCAATAGCAAAGAACCAAAGCTGTGCGAAAAGCAATAATTTCTGTGATTAATGATTTATCAACTGATAGAAGGGTTGATAAAGTGTCAAATACTTTAGTTAAACTTGGTTGGGATGTAACTTTAGTAGGAAGAAAAAAAAGAGACAGTCTTGCTCTTGGAAAGCGAGATTATAAAATGGTTCGAATGCACTTATTATTTGAAAAAGGGCCCTTTTTTTATGCTGAATTTAATTTCAGATTGTTTTTATTGCTTTTATTTAAGAAATCAAATTTGCTGGTTTCAAATGATTTGGATACTTTAATGCCTAATTTTCTGATTCATAAGTTAAAAAATATTCCGATTGTTTATGATAGTCATGAATATTTTACCGAAACTCCAGAATTAGTAAATCGGAAATTTGTGCAGGGAATTTGGAAAAAAATTGAGGCTTTGATTTTTCCCAGGTTGAAATATGTTTTTACGGTAAATCAATCAATAGCCGATTTGTTTGAAAAAAAGTATGATGTAAAAGTAAGAGTCGTTAGAAATATATCTCCAAAACCTAATTATATAGCAAAAAAAACAAGGAAAGATATTAATTTGCCGGAGGATAAAAAAATCATTCTTTTACAAGGAGCTGGAATAAATGTGGATAGAGGAGCCGAGGAGTTAGTAGAAGCAATGCAATATGTCGAAAATGCAATTTTGCTGATAATAGGAGGTGGAGATGTTATCGGTATATTGAAAAAAATGACTGAAGATTACGGCTTACAGGAAAAAGTAATGTTTATTCATAAGTTGCCTTTCGAGCAATTATTTGCATATACTTCTCTTGCCGACATTGGAGTTACTTTAGATAAGGATACAAATATAAATTATAGGTTTAGTTTGCCAAATAAATTTTTCGATTATATTCATGCCGGGCTCCCAGTGTTGGCTTCTCCTTTGATAGAAATGAGAAAAATAATAGAAAAATATCAGATTGGTGAATTAATTGAAAATCACGATCCAAAACATATTGCAGGGAAAATTAACCAGATATTTTCCGACACAGAAAAGTCGGAACTTTGGAAGCAAAACATTAAATTTGCAGCAAATGATTTTAATTGGGAAAATGAGGAAAAGGTTTTGGTGGAAGTATATTCCAAGTTTTAAAAAAAAATAAAAAATTGTCAAATAATTCTTTACATATAGTTGCTTTTGATATTCCCTATCCACCGAATTATGGGGGCGTAATTGATGTTTATTATAAAATAATAGCACTTCATAAAAAGGGTATAAAAATTATTTTGCATTGTTTTGAATACCCAGGGCGTGATCGTGCTCCCATTCTTGAAAAATATTGCTCAAAAGTATATTATTACGAACGGAAACTCGGACTTGTTTCAGGCTTAAGTTTTAAGCCCTACATTGTTAATAGTCGTCGTTCGGAAGAAATGGTAACAAATTTACTTAAGGATGATTTCCCGATATTGTTTGAGGGTTTGCATTCCTGCTATGCTATTAGCGATAAGCGTTTAAAAAATCGTATGAAAATTTATCGCGAAAGCAATATTGAGCATAAATATTATTATAATTTATATAAAGTTGAAAAAAATATTTTCAAAAAAATTTATTTTTTAACTGAAAGCATGCGACTTAGATCGTATCAAAACATTTTAAAGCATGCTTCGATGATGTTGGTTGTTTCACAGCATGATACCGATTATTTAAAAAAACATTTCAAAAATAAAAAAATATACTTTCTGCCCAGTTTTCATGCCAATAATTGTTTTGAAGTTAAAGCCGGAAAAGGAAAATATGCTTTATATCACGGAAATATCGAAGTGCCGGAAAATGCTTATGCAGCCTCATTTTTAATTAATGAAGTTTTTAAATACCTTGATTATAAATTGATAATAGCCGGCTCAAATCCTCCTCAAAATATTCAAAAACTTGTTGATGAAAATAAAAATGTGGAGTTAATTTCAAATCCCTCCGACGAGAAAATGTTTGGATTGATTAGAGAAGCCCATATAAATGTTTTAGTTACTTTTCAAGCTACGGGTTTAAAACTTAAACTTCTAAATGTTTTATATAACGGGCGATTTTGTTTGGTTAATAATGAAATGCTGAAAGGGACAGGCCTTGATGAACTCTGTTTTAAGTCAAATTCGGCAGGGGAATTAATAGAAAAGATTAAAAAATTGTTTTCAATGGAATTTGATGTTTCACAGCTTGAAAAACGCAAGGAAAAACTTCAGAAACATTATTCAAACAATGAAAATGTTGAACGTTTACTTAGTCTCATTTCCTGAAAAAATAACGTTTCCATCCTCACATTTCAATATTTTTGCAGGAAACTTTTGTATTATAGAATAATTATGAGTTGCCATCAATACGGCTCTTCCCGATTCACTAATATCAAAAAGTAATTTCATTAAACCCTGAGATGTTTCAGGGTCTAAATTACCTGTCGGCTCGTCGGCGAGAATAATTTCCGGGTCATTAAGCAAAGCTCTTGCAATTGCTACTCTTTGTTGTTCGCCACCTGATAATTGATGTGGCATTTTAAAACCTTTTGTCGGTATGCCCACTTTTTGTAAAACCAACTGAATGCGGTCCATAATTTCATTATGATTTTTCCAACCGGTTGCTTTCAAAACAAAAGAAAGATTATCGTTTACTGTTCTGTCGATGAGCAGTTGAAAGTCTTGAAAAACAATACCGAGTTTTCGGCGAAGAAAGGGAACTTCTTTAGTTTTTATTTTTTTTAAATCGTAGCCTGCAACAATTGCTTCGCCCTCCATTAATGGAATTTCAGAATATAAAGTTTTTAATAAACTGCTTTTGCCTGTTCCTGTTTTCCCGATTATGTAAATAAATTCTCCGGGAAATATTTGCAAACTCACCCTTGAGAGTATCAATATTTTCTTCTGAAAAACCGAAACATTTTCAAGATGGATTATTGGTTCATTTGTCATTTAATCTATTTTTGGGAAACAAAAGTATAAAAATTAGTAACTAATTATTCCTTGCACTACTCAATCAACATCATTTTCACGTTCTCAAATTCTCCGTCAATTTTAGCTGGTTCTAAATTTAATATGTTTGTAATCAAAGGATAGATGTCAATATTATTAAAAGTGTTCTGAATATATCCTTTTTTAAAATCAGGGCCGAAAGCATAAAAAATTGCATGCATATCAGTATTGTCATTGTCATAGCCGTGAGTTCCTCCGTCTTTTGCTCTTTCTCCTTCGAGGCGAACACTCCAGCTACTGTCGGCAAGAACGACAAAATCCATCACACGAGGATGAGTTCCGTAATGGAATTTTTTGGGAACCTCAGTATTTTTCCATGCTTTAATATGAGGAATACTTTTTAAAACTGTATATAAAGTATCATAAAACTCCTGTTTTGCCTTGATATTATAATTCGGATTATATCCTTGAATTACATCAATCCATTCCTTATCAACATAGTCATGCAAGTAAACAGTTCTGTCTTTGCTAATGGCACACATTCCATGATCGGAAGTTACAATTACGTTTATTTCATCATTATAAGGTAATTCTTCGATTTTTGTAATAAACACTCCAATCAAACTATCGAGATAAACAACACAATCTTCAATTTCTTTGCTATCTGGCCCAAAGCGATGACCCTTGCTATCAGGCTCATGGATGTACCATAAAATTAGATGAGGCCTT
>Ga0208648_1001284_pt1 | contig 21087 bp, 20 predicted proteins | sample AntAceMetag02UKL_FD_184772 | JGI IMG/M metagenome (GOLD analysis project Ga0208648, IMG submission 184772) | Saline lake microbial communities from Ace Lake, Antarctica - Antarctic Ace Lake Metagenome 02UKL (SPAdes) (version 2) | ecosystem: Environmental > Aquatic > Non-marine Saline and...
GCCTATGTTTGTTCTCGCGCGGTCTTTGGTGAGGGCTTCCTGCAGGGTATTGAACACGGCCTGGCGATCGGCCTTTTTTTCCATATCTATGAAATCAACAATGATAATGCCGCCCAGATTCCTCAGGCGGATCTGGTAGGCAATTTCCCTGACCGCCTCAAGGTTCGTTTTGAGAATGGTGTCCGCCTGATTGCCTTTTCCTACATACCGACCCGTATTAACATCAATGACGAAAAGAGCCTCGGTCTGTTCAATAACGATGTAGCCGCCTGACTTAAGCCATACATTGCGATTCAGGGCCCGGCTGATTTCAAGCTCAATGCCAAGGGCGTCAAAAATAGGCACCGGGTTGTCATAGAGTTCTACTGAAAATTTGAGCTGCGGTGTAAAGGTTTCAATAAAATTAATAATACGTTGATACGTTTGCTGTGAGTCGACAATGACTTTTTTGATGCTGTTGCTATACAGATCACGTATCGCCCTGAGGGATACGCTCAGGTCCTCATGAACCATGCTGGGCACAGCGGCAGATGGGTTGCGTATCTGAATGCTGTCCCAGAGTTTTATAAGGAAGTCCATATCCATGCGCAGGTCTTCCTCCTGAGCGCCTTCGCTTGCTGTTCTGACAATAAATCCGTTGGTGTTGGGACGGATACTCCTTACAATCTCTTCCAGACGTTCACGTTCTGCCTGATCGGTAATGCGGCGGGAAATGGCTATATTGTCTATGCCGGGCAGGTAGACCAGATAACGTCCGGGCAGTGATATGTGGGAGGAGATGCGGGCTCCTTTGGTCCTGATGGGTTCCTTCATGATCTGTACGAGTATTTCATCCCCGTCACTGATCAGGTCTTCAATAGGTATGCTTTGCGGCCGTAGCGGTTCGTCCGTATCATCGACTGCAAGCTCAAGGTCATCCTGTTCATCCTTGTAAACACGGCGCAGGGAACCGGTTGCGCGGCTGCTGGTGTATACATCATCAACATAGAGAAAAGCCGAGCGCGCCAGTCCGACATCGACAAAAGCCGCCTGCATGCCCGGCAGAACCCGCTGGATGCGGCCTTTGTAGAGGTTGCCGGCAATGCCCTTGTCGGACTCGCGTTCAATGTGAAGCTCACTCAGCGTGCCATTTTCCATTAAAGCAACGCGTGTTTCATGTGATGTTACATTGATGATCAATTCGGAGGACATGATTATGCAGTCTCATCTGTGTCCGTGTATCGGGTTATATTGGCCGAGAGCCGGACAGTTTTATGTGCGTAGTTTAGTTATAGCAAGTCCGGCACGTATGTCGCCGGATACGTCAAAAATTATTTCAATGATTTCATCCACGCGCGGGACGAACTCCGCTGCGGGGTTAAGCTCCAACAGGAGTTCATTATCGGTGTTGATTGTGAGGCTCTGAACGACATGTTTCAAATCGACGATTTTTATACCTTTTTTGCGTTGTATGTCAACCGACAGAATCTCGCGGTTATGAAAGTTTTCAAGCTGTGTCTGAACGTGATCCGGATCTGGTGTACCGGGCACATTTTTTGGGAACGCTATTCGATATGAGCGCATTTTAACAGGTACGGTTTTATTTTTCAAATCAATTGCTGTAACGCCCAAAAAAGTGATTCCTTCAGGAAACAGCGGGGTGCAACGCTCTAATATGTTTGCCGGCGATACTTCGCTTAGAAGCAGCACATCGCACCATTCTTCTTCGCTTTCCAGTCCGACAGGCAGCGCACTGTGGAATGTTATTTTTGGCATAGGATGAAATCCGCTGGAAAATTTCAGCGGAAGCCGGGCACGTCGCAGCGCTCTCGAAAAAACACGCGTAATTTCCAGATGGCTCAGGAAACGAGCCGAACCGGTTTTGGCATAATTGATGCGGTAGCGCGCAGTGGTATCCTCTGCAGGAACTTCAGGGGCAGATTCAGTATCAAGTTTCTGGTTGGTAGCTTTGGCACTCGTGGCAATTTCGAGGTGTGCATTCAAATCATCGCATACGCCGCATCCCTGACATTTGCTACGGCGGCAGTCAGAGGTGGTTTGGACTGCTAATGCGCGTTCCTGTTCAAGCGCGAGGAATTGTTTGTTAACACCGCATCGAATATGGTCCCAGGGTAGGGGTGCATCAAGCGGGCGGGCTTTCAGATACGCATCCTGGTCAATACCGGCGTTGCAAAATGCCTGTTCCCACAGGTCGGGCTTGAAATGTTCTGACCAGGCTTCAAAACCGGCCCCTAGTTTATGGGCCTCAAGCAGTAGGTTTCCAAGTTGCCGGTCACCACGAGCGAATACGCCCTCCAGCCGGCTCAGGTGATGATTATGGCATTTGCATTTTATGTTTCTGACCCGCAAGCGGTCCATCAGGTAGTGTTGTTTGCGCAGAATTTCCTCAGCACTATCCAGAGCTTCCCACTGGAACGGTGTATGCGACTTGGGCACAAAGGTTGAAATGCTCACTGTTACCTGTTTTCGATTGTTGAGTTTGGCTATTGATCGAGCCAGATCAACAATGCCGTCAAGATCCTGATCGGTTTCTGTAGGCAGTCCAATCATAAAGTACAATTTTACCAGGTTCCAGCCTGCCTCAAAAATACGTGTTGCAGTTGTGAGTATTTCCTCGCCTGTTATGCCTTTATTGATGACATCACGCAGGCGTTGGGTGCCAGCCTCAGGTGCTATTGTAAATCCGGTTTTTCGCACCTTTTTTATCTCGTTCATCATTGCCGGTTCAAGCGAGTCAACCCGCAGAGACGGCAGCGACACAGCTATCGTTTCAGACTGCGCCTGCTGCATCAGTTCAGGCAGTACGTGCTGTATAGCGCTATGGTCTGAGGAGCTAAGCGACAGCAGCCCCAGTTCTTCATACCCGCTTGAACTAAGGCACTTTCTTGCAAGAGAGCAAATGGTGTCGGCATCTTTTTCACGGGTTGGTCGGTACACCATGCCCGCCATGCAAAATCGGCAGCCGCGGGTACAACCGCGTGCGATTTCTACGGCTGCACGGTCATGAACGATCTGGAGATAGGGCACCACAGGTGTGGTGCAGGACGGCGCATGATTGAAGTCGCGCACAATACGTTTTGTGACAGTGTCATATCCCGGCTTGCAGGGAGTAACGGCTTGGGGATAGTCGTTACTGGTATGAGTTGTTTTAAAGAAAAGCGGAACATAGATGCCGGGGATTTCGCTGAGGCTGTTTAAAAGAGAAGTTTTATCGCGTTCAGGGCTGCATAACCTCCATGTGCGTACCGCGTCGCAGAGTTCTATTGTTACTTCTTCGCCTTCACCGATAACAAAGGCATCAAAGAAGTTTGCCAAGGGTTCCGGATTATAGGTACAGGGGCCGCCTGCGATGACTAAAGGACAGGAATTATCCCGTTCAGAAGCTAAAAGCGGGATTCCGGAAAGCTCAAGCATGCGCAAAGCAGTTGAACTTGCAAGCTCGTACTCTATTGAAAATCCGACTATGTCGCACTGGCGGACAGGTAGTTGATTTTCAAGTGTATGCAGGAGCTTGCCATGAGATTGCATGCGCTCCTGCATGTCCACCCAGGGTGCGAAAACCCGTTCACAGGCGATCCAGTCAAAGCTGTTGAGGTGTTCATAAAGGATGTGCATGCCGGTATGTGACATTCCGATTTCATAAATGTCCGGGAATGCGAAGGCAAAGGTGATATCAACCTCGTCCGGATTTTTATGAACGCTGTTGATTTCATTGCCGAGATAGCGTGATGCCTTGGAAACAAATGGTAGTTCAGTGCTTAATGTAGACTCTTTATTTATGATATTCATGTATTTGATTTATCATTAGAAATATGGTTATTATTTTTAGAAATTATCTTTATATTTTGTGTGTCACACCATAGCACATCGCACAGTATATGTCATTGTTTCCTTTGCAAGGATGTACATGCTCTGTCTGGGTTATGGCGTTATAGCTATGTTTCAATCTCAATTTGTTCTTTGTTGACGAATGTTTTATAATCTCAAACGCGAAGCAAAGATCATCAAAGGAAAGGATTAACAGGTATGAATATCGTTGTTCTTGGAGCCGGTGCAATCGGCTCGGTAGTTGGCGGATTGCTGGCCCGGGCCGGACACAGGGTAACGTTTATTGGACGGCAGCCCCATATGAAAGCTATTGCAGGCAGGGGTCTGATGATTGATGGTATCTGGGGAGAATACCGGGTTGAGGGTATTGCCTGCCATACATCAGTTGCGGAAATGCCTGAGCAGGAGCGCGCAGATTGCGAACTGGCTCTGGTCACGGTTAAGTCTTACGATACCGATGATTTGCTGCGCGAGTGTGTGAGCCTTTTTCCGGAGAATGTAACCTTTGTTTCATTACAAAACGGTCTTGGAAATATTGAATGTATCGCGGGTTATGCCGGCTTATCTCGCGTAATTGGCGGTCGTGTTATTTTTGGGGTTGAGTTTGTTAACAGCGGGCACATGCGCGTAACGGTCGAGGCCGACAAAACAGCTCTGGGTGTGCCAGTATCCGGAACGGCGGATAAGGCTCTGGCTGCACGTATTGCGCAGATGTTTTCAGGTGCTGGTATCAGTTGTATTGTCAGCGATGGCATTGAACAGCTGTTGTGGGGTAAAATGCTCTATAACTGTACCCTGAATGCCCTTGCAACCATACTGAGCACGCATTACGGTTCTTTGATTGAGACCGGACTCCAGGATGTAATGCTTTGCATTGTTGAGGAGATTTTTGAGGTTGCTTCCCTCTGCGGTATTGAGTTGCCGTATGCCGGTTCTCAAGAATATGCTCACGTATTGTTTGAAGAACTGATACCGCGCACGTATAATCATCCGCCCTCTATGCTTCAAGATATCAAGCGCGGCAAGAGAACCGAAATTAATGCGCTTAACGGCTATATTGTCAAGCTGGCTCAGGAACATGGTTGTCCGGCACCGTGTAACAGTGTTGTTGTTGCCCTGGTGCAGGCCATGGAGAAAATGAACCCGAAAGGGCAGGGGGATGATGAACGCGATCAGTCGTCTTAACAAAATGGCCTGCAATGTTGCCAGTGCCTGATCCAGACCGGATAATTCCATGTGTCGCTTGGGATGGTCAGTGCGTCAATGCGCAGCAAATCATATATGCGCACAATCGTGCCAGGATTGCGGGCCCGGATGACATACTCCAGGATTGACAGGGCGCGTATGAAGGTGAAGTTTCTTCTGACAAGCATGAAGATGTCCAGTGCGCAATGCCAGAGAGCACCAGCAAACACATAGAAAAAAACAGGCCACATCAGCCCCAGTAGCCCTGTAAACAGCAAAAATTCAATCGTGTGAAACAGGTTCAACACATAAAACCCACGATGCAGATTGTTTTGAATGATTTGACAGCATGGGAAGACCCCCCATATTTTTGGTGATCCGGTCTGGCGGATATATTCAATAACATGATCAACATCAATGAGCACAATTGAAAGACCAAAAACAGCAGCGTTTTCAATGCCTGCAAAGGGGTAGAGAGCTGCACTGCTGAGCAGGGCCTGGATACTGTGAGTTTTGATTCCCGGCATAGAATGTTTCCTATCGTTAAGGTCAAAGGGTTATATCTAGTATGCGTTTGCAGCGCATCTCTTTTTTATAAATAAAGAAACCTCTTTGTTGAACAGGTTCGGTTGTTCTTGCATAACCATGTGTCCGGCCGCATGAACGCTCTTTAGAGTACTGTTTGGAAGAACATGGGTAAGTTGCTGTGAAAGAGAGCAGGGTGTTATAGCATCCTGTTCGCCGCACATGACAAGACAGGGCATCGAAATGGTGTGGGCCCATGCTGTGCTGTCAAAATCGCTGCAGAGTGAAAGATCGCGCAACAGGGTTTCGGGCCCGTTGCGGCGCAGCATATTTTTGCCGTTTTCGAGCATAGTAGTCGGCATCGGGGCGGCGTATGCCTGCTGGCTTGATAGCGTGCAGGCAGCATCAAAGTCCTGCCGCAGCATAGTAAGATATTCAGGCTGTATGTCAAAGCGCATGCCGCTTCCGATTAAGATAAGTCCCCGGAGTGAGTCGGGAAACATGCGGGCAAATTGCTGGGCGATAGTACCGCCAAGCGAATGCCCGGCGAGCACGAACGAAGACAGTTTCAGAGATTCAGTCAAAAGCTTAAGCCAATTGGCGTATTCATGCGGTTCGTGCGCAGGCTTGCCCTGTGATTGTCCGTGGCCGGGAAGATCGGGTGCGATAACATGGTGATTTTCTGAAAGGGCCTCAATCTGGGCAGTCCATACTGAGCTATCGCCGCCTGAACCGTGCAAAAGCACCAGCGCAGGGTTTGTCGCGGAGCGCGTACCCTGTGATTGGTAGAAATACTGCATGGAATTGAGCGTTATGTTTGGCATAGCAGTGTTCTAGAAATTGTTTTGACCGAGTTGTGATGTTTAACACAGATCACCCTGGTTTGACAAGCGTGCCGGAAGTCTTTGGAAATAGTAGCAACTCCATATAATTACTTGACGCTGGCTCTGAAGATACATTATAGTGCGTGACCAATAATCCTTATTCAAATTAATCTTTATTCACGGCGGGAAAACGTATGACCAGACCAGTTGGATTTGATAATGAGGCATATCTTCGTGAACAGGCTGCATCAATTCTTGAACGGGTTGATGCTATGGGAGACAAACTCTATCTGGAATTTGGCGGCAAGCTGCTCTATGATTATCACGCCTCGCGGGTACTTCCCGGATTTGATCCTAATGTTAAAATGCAGCTGCTGCAGAATCTGCGCGAGAAGGCCGACATAATCCTGTGTATTTATTCTGGTGACATAGAACGCAGAAAAGTCCGGGCTGATTTCGGCATCACCTATGATGCGGATGCATTTAAGCTCATTGATGATCTTAATGGTTGGGGTATTGCTATCACCGCCGTAGTTATAACGCGCTATGATGATCAGCCTGCTGCCAAGGTTTTTAAAGACAAGCTCGAACATCGCGGTATTCGTGTGTATGTTCACCGCTACACCAAGGGATATCCCACTGATGTTGACATGATCGTCAGCGATGAGGGCTACGGCGCAAATGAATATATTGAAACCACAAATCCGCTTGTTGTTGTAACCGGTCCCGGACCCGGTAGCGGCAAGTTGGCTACCTGTTTATCTCAGCTGTATCATGAACACAAGCGTGGCATCGATGTCGGGTACGCCAAGTTTGAAACTTTTCCTGTGTGGAATCTTCCGCTGAAGCATCCTGTGAATGTTGCCTATGAGGCTGCCACTGCCGATATTGGTGATTACAATCAGATTGATCCTTTTCACCTTGAAGCCTACAGCAAGACCTCGGTCAACTATAACCGTGACGTGGAGGTCTTTCCCGTTGTCAGGCGAATTCTAGAACGGATTTCCGGCAAGCAGTCCGCCTATAGTTCCCCGACCGACATGGGGGTTAATAAGGTCGGATTTGCTATAACTGATGACAACCTTGTGCGGCAGGCCTCTGGGCAGGAGCTTATTCGGCGCTATTTACGTTACAAGTGTGAACGTGTAATGGGGTTAGCTGATGACGAAACGGTGCAGCGGGCTGAGCTGCTTATGCGTGAGCTTGATATCAATCTTGATCTACGTCAGGTGATTGCCGCGGCGCATGCCGAAGTACAGCGCGAAAGGAAGTTAATGGCCGGCAGTGAGGGCACAGTGGTTGCCGCTGCGATTGAACTTGCCGACCGGACCTGTGTTACCGGTCATAATTCTCCCTTGTTGCATGCTGCATCCAGCCTTGTTATTAATGCGATCAAGCATTTGGCTGACATACCTAAGCATTTGCATCTTTTGCCCAAGGGAATTACAGAGTCTGTTACTGAATTTAAAACCAGTATTTTGAATATGAAAAGTGCCAGTCTTGATTTGGAAGAAACCCTTATTGCATTAAGCATCAGCGCGATGACTAATCCGGCTGCTCAGCTTGCCCTTGATCGGTTGCCCGATTTGCGGGGATGCGAGATGCACAGTACGCATATGCCAACGCGGGGCGATGAAGAGGGTCTGCGCAGGCTGGGTATCAATGTAACCAGTGATGCTGAATTTTCAAGTAAGAATCTTTTTGTGCAGTAACCCGGGTGTGTGTTTTTGTGATGCGGTAGTGTGGTGTCGGGGTTTGGCACTGCCCGGGCTCCGGCAGCGCGCTGTTCCTCCAGTAAAATTTAGCCTGATGTGACGCGGTTGCGCCCCCTTTTTTTGCTCAGGTACATGCGAGTGTCGGCACGCTGAACCAGTGTTCCGGTGGTGTCATCATTGTGCATGAGGGTAGCGCCGATTGAAACCGTTACGTGAATTTGTTCGTTATTCTCAGAAAAAGCAGATTGTTCGACCAGTGCACGCAGCTTCTCAGCGGTAGCAAGAAGTCCATCGGGGTCAACGTGCACAAGGATAACAATAAATTCATCACCACCCCAGCGGCAGGCAACGTCAAACGGTCTGATATTACTGGAGAGGGTCTTGGCTATCATTTTCAGCACGCGGTCGCCAACATTGTGGCCGTGAGAATCATTAAACTGTTTGAAATGGTCAATATCGATGAAGAGCAGGCCAAATTCCCAGCCGTAGCGGTTTTTTTCATTGAAGCGAGCATGCAGGTTCATCTGGGCGTAGCGCCGGTTTCCGATCTCTGTCATGCTGTCGAAAAGCGCAATTTCTTCAAGTTCATCAACCTGTTGGCGCAGGGCCATATTGGAGGACATGTCAGAGAACAGTTCCACTGCTCCGATAATTGTTCCATCGGTACTGACTATAGGGTCTATGCAGATTCGTACCGGCAGACGGTAGCCCTGTTTGTGGCGTAGATACACCTCAGCTTCATGACGCTGACCATCAAGCAATGTGAGTTCTGCCGGACAGTGATTGCAGCATAACTGATTGCCTTCATGGTCGATGTGTACCAGAATATTGTCTGAACAACCACGACCAATCACTTCATCCGCAGTATAGCCGCTAATTGTTTCGGCTCCCTTGTTCCAGTAGCTTATCTTCCGGTTTTTATCCAGAAAATAGATACCAAGAGCAAGGTTATCCATTATATGTTTATATGTGCTTAATTCGAGCTTCATTCCAGAACCATTGCAATTAATTTCATTTTTAGATGCTAATCTTAATTAGATGAAGATCTAAAGTCAATTAAATTGTTACAAAACGCAACGCGTAAGATTTAAACTAAATGGGCAGTCAGCACAGAATGGTTCATTGAGCATGCAGTCGTGCGGGGCTTCTTCAGAGAAATAACAGTAGTACAGGGAGAATGAACAGTCACCGCACCATGCAATGTTTTTGTTCATATCATACATATCTGCGCGGAATTGCTGGTATTGAGCTGAATTCCAAATGTCAGTAAAAGACATCTGCGCTAATGAACCAAATACATGGGGAGTATACGCGCGCGTGCGGCCGTTGAAGTAGGCGCTGTGAGGGTAAAGGTTTTTAAAGCAGGGCACTACTGCACCGTCAGAGCGTATGACTGTGGCTTGTGCCTGAATATAGGGGCAGGCTCGTTTCTTCAAGGAGCCGAACAAGGGAGGCAGGTCAAGTTGCATGCCATAACGCTGTGCATTGCAGGCAGCTTGATCGAAAATTATTTGAGTGTTTTTAAACTCGGGAGCTCGTTTTTTTACAGCCTGGGAAAGAGTGTAGTTGAGTGTGATTCCGTCTGAGCGGGCCTTTTCAAGGAGGAGTTTCTGTTGGGGGGTGATGCCGGATACCGGGTCGCAAGAGTCTCCCTCTGTGCGGGTTATTCCAAACCAGTCCTGAGCGTCGATGTCACCGATTGTTTCAAAAACTTCCCATGCCTCGGCTGACATAAGCGTATAGAGCATTTCGGTTTCAAGCTGTGCGTGATAGGGAAATACGTGGCTGACCAAAATTGAATCGACTTCGCGTTTGCCGAATTGATCTACAAGCTCTGGCAGGGCTTCAATGTTTGAGCGCATAACAACAGTTTCTATGCCGATTTTTATGCGTGAACGTTTGGGGTGTTTCAGTATGTACTCAAGATTATAAAGGACTTTGCCGGAGTCGCTGTGATGGCCTGGAAAGATGTTGCTTTCTCCAGGTGGCTTGTCGTAAGAAATATTCAGGAAGTCTATTAGGCTATTATTCAAAATAGTGTCTGTTATTTCTGTACTCAGTAGCGAACCATTAGATGTTACTTTAATTGTTGCTTCAGGCCGCAGGTTGGCCCGTGCGATCTTGAGCATGGTGATGATATCCGGGTGCATCAGGGGCTCACCGAAGCCATATAGAATCAGGCTGTCAAGTTCAGGAAAAACGTCGCGTGCAAGTCGTTCATAGTTCTTAAGCGAGAAGTATGTTGCCGGTGCCTTTTCTGATGACCCGTGCAAGCACATTTCACAATTGAAATTACAGGCGTTTGTGGGCTCGATCTGAAGAAGTTTCGGGAGAGTTGCCGGGGTTGTCATAGTGGTGGTTGGTTCACTTTCCAGACGTTATTATTGTATTGAAAAAAAGGCGAACATCTGGCCGGTATACAAGCCGGATGTTCGCTCGCAGTGTTTTATTTCTTATAAATCAGGCGTCTGCTTTGCTGACCGGAATGCCCAGGGCATCAGCCACGCCTTTACCGTAAGCCGGATCTGCCTTGAGGCAGTTGCCGATGTGGCGAATTTTGATCATCTCGGGCGCATCGCCCATAGCCCGAGCGGTGTTGCCGAACAGCACCTCCTGTTGTTCTTTGCTCATCTGGCGAAAGAGCTTGCCCGGCTGGGTATAGTAATCGCTGTCATCCTCGCGGGCGTTCCAGTGAGCCGCTGCCCCGCTCAGCTCCAGAGGCGGCTCGGAAAAATCTGGCTGTTCCTGCCATTCATCATAGCTGTTGGGTTCATAGCTGAGAGTCGAGCCATGGTTGCCATCCACACGCATCTGGCCGTCGCGGTGATAACTGTGAAAGGGGCAGCGGGCCTTATTGACCGGGATAAGGTGATGGTTGACACCTAACCGGTAACGCTGGGTATCGCCGTAGGAAAAGAGCCTGCCCTGAAGCATTTTGTCGGGAGAGAAGCTGATGCCCGGCACGACATTGGCCGGGTTAAAAGCCGACTGCTCTACCTCTGCAAAATAGTTTTCCGGGTTCTTGTTAAGTTCCATAACCCCAACCTCTATAAGAGGATAATCCTTTTTGTACCAGACCTTGGTCAAGTCAAAAGGATTGTAGGGGAGATTAGTGGCCTGTTCCTCGGTCATGATCTGGACGTACAGGGTCCAGCGCGGAAAATCGCCCTTCTCTATGGAGTAGTAGAGGTCGCGTTGATTGCTCTCTCGACATTTACCGATCACCGCCTCAGCTTCCGCATCGGTGAGATTTTTGATGCCCTGTTGGGTGCGCAGGTGAAACTTGCACCAGTAGCGCTCATTTTTAGCGTTGATGAAGCTGAAGGTGTGGCTGCCAAACCCGTGCATATTGCGGAAGCTTGCTGGAATGCCGCGGTCACTCATGACCACTGTAATCTGATGCAGGGCCTCGGGCAATAATGTCCAGAAGTCCCAGTTGTTTTTGGCACTGCGCAGGTTAGTACGCGGGTCGCGATGGACAACATGGTTAAGATCCGAAAATTTGAGCGGATCGCGGAGGAAAAAGACCGGTGTGTTATTGCCCACCAGATCCCAGTTGCCCTCCTCGGTGTAAAATTTAAGCGCGAAACCTCGGATGTCGCGCTCAGCATCTGCAGCACCGCGTTCACCGGCAACCGTGGAAAAACGCGCGAACATCTCGGTTTTCTTGCCGATCTCGGAAAAAATCTTGGCGCGGGTGTATTGAGTGATGTCGTGGGTAACGGTGAAGGTGCCATAGGCTCCGGAACCTTTAGCGTGCATTCTCCGTTCCGGAATAACCTCACGGTCGAAATGAGCCATTTTTTCCTGATACCAAACATCTTGCAGCAGCTGGGGACCGCGAGGGCCGGCTGTCATGACGTTCTGGTTGTCCGGTACCGGTGCCCCGGCGTTGGTGGTCAGTTTTTTGCCCGTGCTCATTTGCGTTCCTCCTGTGTCGTATAGGTTAGTTTTTGGGTACGATTGTTTATTCGGGTCGGTATTAGCCTGCCTCTTATTTTTGATAATAATTATTGTGTTAAAAAAATAGAGTGTCAAGTATAATCAAAGCTGATTCCATAATTTTTATGCAGACTGCAGGCATTTCAATAGTGTTGACATTAGCGCATGTTCACGGTATTAATTTTTAAATAGAGACAAGCACAGAAAAAAACAGTGAGCGTGGATGACCACTAACGGTCATCTTTTTCTTTTTTTTTAATGCAGGTGATACGGGGTGTTGGGAATCATGCAAGACAGTGTTATGACCCAAAAAGGGTATGAATATTTAAAAGAGCAACTACGTAAGATGAAGACATTTGATCGTCAGGAGATTATCAAAGAGATTGCTACTGCTGCTGCGCATGGCGATCTGTCGGAAAATGCTGAATATGATGCTGCCAAGGAAAAGCAGAGTTTTGTTGAAGGAAAGATTAAAGAGATAGAGCAAAGACTTGCTATCGCACAGGTTATTGACCCGGCTATGATATCATCCGATAAGATCGCATTCGGTGCTAGCATTGTGCTGGAAGACGAGGATCGCGGTGGAGAGGTAACCTATCAGATTGTCGGTCTTGATGAGGCGGATGTAGAGCAAGGTAAGATTTCTCTTAGCTCTCCGATTGCCAGGGCCCTCATCGGCAAAAGCGTTGATGATTTTATTGAGGTAAAAACTCCGGGTGGTGTCAGAAGCTACACCGTGGTTCAAATTCGTTTTGAATAATAATCAACGAGGGAAATCACTATGAAATATTGTCCCAAGTGTGAAGAAGAGTTTCAGGACAGCGTAACACGGTGCGAAGAGTGCAACTGTGAATTAATCGACGAGCAGCAGTGGGGCGAGTTGCGGGCCAAGCAAAAGGTTGAGGCTGAAGAGGTTTTTGTGCGGGCGGGGATTGCTGGCGACAGGTTCGAAGCTGACGTTATGAAGGATGCCCTTGAGAAAGAGAATATACCAGTACTGGTACGCAGCTTTCAGGACACATCTTTTGATGGTCTCTATGTTTCCCAGAAGGGTTTTGCTGTGATCGAAGTACCGGAACAGTTTAAAGACCGTGCTTGCGGTGTGCTTGACTCTCTGGCGCCGCCCAAGTCGGAAGCTTGATGGCTGCATCCCTGATGTAGATTGTCGTATAAAGAACCTATACCCCCGAACCCCTTTAACATGAATGTGATGGTATGACAGCCGCCCAACCCGCTTCACCAGAATGCACGGCATCCAGCGCAATTTTCGAAGCTCTGAACACAAAAAATATGGCCATACTTGAGCCGTATTTATCCATGGATGTCCAGTTTGATTTCCCTGGAACTGCCCGGGTGGTCGGGAAAAAACGGGTTCTGATTTTCCTTAGGGCATTGCTTCGTAAATATCCGGATATTGTTTTTCAGGTGCAGGATGTGATCGCCAATCATGATAAAGCCTGTGTTATATGGACTAATAGCGCGCAGCTTGAATCGGTGCATCCATATCGAAACAGCGGTGTGACCATTGTTCACTGTGTTAGTGGTCTGATTACTTTGATTAGCGACTATTTCAAAGACACTTCATTTGTTACTCCAGCCCGAAGCGGATCTGCTTAACAAATATGAACGTACTTGCCTTTTCATCAAGTCCCAGGACCAACGCAAACTCAACTGCTCTTCTTGAAGCATTTGAGGGTGGATTGCAGGATGAAGGCGGCAGCCTGGAAATGATTTATGCAGGCAATTGTAACGTCAAACCCTGCCGTGGCTGCCTGCGTTGCAATCTTATTAAACGTTGTGCCCTGCCAAATGACGACTGGCCCGCATTGAGTGAAAAAATACTGGCAGCTGATGTGCTTGTTTTTGCCGGGCCAATATACTTTCATCATGTGGCCGCCCCTTTAAAAATGATACTTGATCGTTTCCGTTCGTTTATGAATGTTCGGATTACGGAGCAGGGCCTTGTGCATACGCCCTGGCATCTGTGGAAAAAGCATTTCATTTTGCTGCTCACGATGGGATCACCAACGGATGAGGATGCCCGTCCGGTTGTAGACTTGTTTGAATACATCACCGGGGTACTTGGACCGGTAAATAGACTTAGCGTTCTTTCGGCAACAGGGCTGGCCCTGGCCGGGCAGATACAAATGAGCTCTGAGCGGTTGAGTCAGGCGTATGAGAACTTGGGGCTTGATACGAAGCGCTCTGAAGGGGACTATGTGCGTAATCAGGGTTTTCTTGACAGGGCCCGGGAACTTGGCCGCAGTGTTGTAAAGCTTTAAGAAATAGTGTCTGCAAATAATTCACATTCAGTGAATTGCATATCCGGCTCCATCTCACAGACAAACAATCACTGAATAATGAGAATCGTTTAGGGGCTCTTATTTTTGAGATGTCCATAGGCAGTTGGTTAAACCATATAAAAAAGGGGGTTCTAAATGATAAAGGCTGTTTTTTTTGACATGAACGAGACACTACTGAACTTGAGTTTACTTAAAGAGAATTTCGCTAAAAGTTTTGATGACGACTACGTATTGAAATACTGGTTTACCAAGCTGCTGCATACCTCAACCGTTACTGGCATTATGGATGAATATAAGAATTTTGGAGAACTGGCAGCGGTCGTACTTGAAAATATATTTTATGAAAGCGGTAAGGTGCTAACGCAGGAAATCAGGGCTGACATACTTGGCTCATTCAGAAAACTGCCCGCATACGATGATGTTGCCGAGGCACTGAAAATCATCAGGCAAAATAATATCCGGACGATTGCTGTATCAAACTCGTCACTGGCAATGATACAAGAGCAGCTTACTAACGCAGGAATCATTGATTTGTTTGACGCATATTACTCTGTTGATTCTGTAAATAAATACAAACCGTTTAAAGATATCTATCATTATGCGGCGCAAGAAGAAAACATATCTCCTGAAGAGGTAGTTATGGTCGCGACCCACGACTGGGATTTGTTCGGTGCAAAAAAAGCAGGTCTTAAAACAGCATACATAGACCGCAAAAAAACAATATTTAATCCGCATTATGCCCAGCCGGATATTAGCAAAACAAATTTAGTTGAATTGGTGCAGGAAATAATCAAGGTTAATTGCTGAATAGGACGGAAATTGCTTAAACAACGGATTTTAATCAACAGAGGAGGTTCACAAATGCCAGCACAAATATTAGGAATTTCTGGCAGTCCAATAAAAAACAGTAACACTGATCGGTTGGTTCAGGCGGTTCTTGATAGAAGTGGACTTGAATCAGAATTTATAAAACTGAGCAGCATTAATGTCAGACCCTGCCTTGCCTGCAAAAGATGTGTTCCTGATAACATTTGTAAAGGAAACGATGATTTTCCTGCGCTTGCTGAAAAAATTAAAGTTGCCAAAGCTCTGGTCATAGGTGGATATCTTCCCTATTCTCAAATAGACGGGTTTACAAAAGCGCTTCTTGAAAGATTCTGGTCCTTGAGACATCAGGAAAATCTTTTAAAAGGCAAACTTGTTGCGACCGTTCTGACTAGTATTGATCCTACAGCACTGGCCGCTGTCAATCAATCGCTGGCTGCTGAGATGACAGATTATGAAAATATGGATCTTATCGGGCAAGTAACGATTCCGGGAAGTATTGTTTGCGCTTTTTGCGGTAAGGGCGATGATTGTGCGATGAGTGCATTCAAAAGTGACATGTTTGATCTCGGAACAAAGGCAAACGATTATAACTACCCCAGGGTGGAGGACCAGAAAGAAGTTTGGGATGAAGCAGTGCGAATTGGTCGCGTGATGGGTGAACGTTTAAAATAAAATTTTTCAAGCACAACAATTGCAGTTTTCTTATTTTAAGAAAATCAGAAGGAGAAACATAATGGACGTAAAAAAACTGACTGCACCTTGTGGACTGGCTTGTTGGGCCTGTGCCTATTACAAAGAGAATATTACTGAGGAGCTGGCTCAACAGACCGCTGAGATGGTAGGGGTAAAGGTTGAGGATATGTACTGTGACGGATGCAGAAGCAAACGAGGCTGTTCTTTTGAGAATGCAGTAGGAGGCAAAGAAGGTTGTTTAACTAAAAAATGTGTTGAAAGCAAAGGCTTGCATAATTGTTCTGAGTGCAGCGAATTCCCCTGTGAGAACCTGATGCCGGTCGTAGATATGGCAGATCGTGCTCCACATAATACCAAGGTCTATAACTTAAGCCGAATAAAGTTAATCGGTCTGGAGGCATGGGGTGAAGAAGCTGCTTTGATTCAGGAAAAATATTTCAAAGGGTCATTTGTTTACGGACAAGCCCCTGAACTTGGCGAAGAATCAAAGTAGCGCGATGTTATTCAGAGAACACTACCTAACCGCGAAGCTGGTAATCTGAATGTCATAAAAAATAAGGACAAAATTATGAAAGAATTTATAATCGATAAGGAATTGTATATCAAGTGCGGGTTGTGCGCTTCAAACAGGGATTCAAGTTAATTCTGCAGGTGACGGTTTTGAGTTGCAAATTCAACAACGACCTCATAACGGTGCTGTATGAAGGTTTCATTGACATATCGACACAAGATTTCGTATCATATTTTATGTATAACACTGCTCTTAGGCACATACACACTTAGGCTCTCGGCGTTTCGGCTGCTTGGCCGACGCGGGTATGATTTATTTGTCACCGACACGCTGGTGCGTGTCGTTTTCTAGAAGGGAACGAAATGTCTGAACAATATCGCCAGTATTTTATTGTATACATTTCTCCGGCAGGAACTACCGAAATGGTGGCTAGAACAATTGAAGCCAGTTTAATGGCTCGCGGGGAATCCTGCACACTGTATAACCTAGGGACAAAACCGCATACCTCTGCCGATATAAGCTCGGTGTTGGCAAGTGATATCGAGACCATGCTTTTTATCGGGTCGCCCGTTTATTCCTCCCATGCGGTCCCAACGGTTATCAATTTTATTGATCAGTTGCCAGCGGTGAAAAACAGTCGGGTGATTCCGTTTGTGACCTGGGGTGGCGCAACCAGCGGGGTTGCCCTGCATGAGATGGGCGAAAAGTTGCTTGACCGGGGCTTTGCTCTGGCCGGTGCCGCCAAGGTTATGGCGGTTCACTCTCTGATGTGGTCGCTGCCAGATCCCGTTGGGGTCGGTCGTCCGAATACTGATGACCTGGATCAGGTCGCACAGCTGGTCTCTGATGTTATCGATAATGCCGATGCCGGTTGTACACAGCAACTGTCGATTGAAGCGCTGAACTATCAGCCGGCAGAACATGTGCCTGAAATGCTGCAGCTCAGTGTTGCAAAGGCCAAAACCATTTTGCCTTCCCGACAGGTTGACCCTGAGCGATGTACTCTTTGCGGCTACTGCCGCGACAATTGCCCGGCATCGGCAATCGAGCTCAATCCCCTGCCGGTTTTCTTACCGGACTGTTTTATTTGCTACAATTGCGTGCGGCTGTGTCCTGAAAAAGCCATATCCGCCGATTTGGATCCTGTCTATGAGCGCATACGGTCTCGGGTTACGCATTATGCTGAAACACCCGATACAGAAATTTTTCGTTCGCCATTGGAGTAAAAAAATAGATGAACTGCGAAAAATGCGGAAAACTTATTAACTCGGGAGACGAGATGACTTACCATGGGAAGACAATGTGCGAGGACTGTTATATTGATACTTTGTCACCTACGCGTACCTGTGATCCATGGGCTGTGTATACAGCGAAATCGTTTTCCGGCAATGATGCGATTTTAAATACAACCCAAACAAAGATCCTGAAGATACTTGAAGAAACTGGGGGCGTAGAGATTGCCGTTTTGGTAGAGATGCTCCAGATGACTTCCGGTGATGTCGAAAGAGAATTTGCTACGCTGAGACACATGGAGAAGGCGCGAGCTGCAATGCAGGACGGCAAAAAAGTGTTGTGTCTCTGGTAAAGGATTAACCTAATTGCAGTCTCACTGGTAAATTTAACAAAATCTGGCGTCAACGGTTCGTACCATAACCTTGTTACCGTTAATGTTGATCAGTAGGTTTGCGAAGGTCAGGTTTTCTTGATGGACTTGAGCAAAACAATTTGTGCTGCCTAAAAATCGGCAATCTGCATACGTTAATAATGAAGGATAGAATTATGAAAGATTTTATAGTTGATAAAGAATTGTGTATCAAGTGCGGGCTTTGCGCGAAAGATTGTCCGCAAGGTGCGCTTAAAATGGACGAATTTCCTGTGTTGGACGAGGAACTCTGTTTTGAATGTAGCCATTGCCTTGCTGTATGCCCTACAGGGGCGCTATCTATTCTTGGGAAATCACCAAACGATAGCACGCTATTAGAAAAAAACACCCCTACTGCTGATCAGATGGAAACACTTATCAAAGGTCGACGTTCGGTTCGTTACTATCGCGATGAAAACGTAGCTCCTGAAACTATTCAGACGTTGCTCAATATCGCTTCTCACGCACCGACCGGTGTAAACATGCGGTCGGTGTTGTTTACGGTCATAGACAACAAAGAGACAATGGATGCTTTTCGTGAAGACGTCTATGCCCAACTTGCTAAGGTACTACCAGAAGAAGTCCCGGAAAACGATATAGCTTTGGAATACCTTAGTTTTGCAGTAAAAAAACGAGAAGAAAACGGAAGTGATGTAATTTTTCGCAGAGCTCCTCATGTGGTTATTACTTCATCTCCACTTGCTACGACGTGTCCGGAAGCAGATACACATATTGCGTTGGCCTATTTTGAACTTATGGCACAGTCAATGGGACTGGGTACCCTTTGGGACGGTATAGCCAAGATGATGTTCACTGCGTTGCCCAATCTCATATATGACCTTGGCATTCCCAAAGATCATTTGTTCGGATACGTTATGGCCTTTGGCAAACCCGGCGTTCAGTATCAGCGAACCGTCGAGCGCGGTTCAGCACGTGTTAACAAAGTTCGTTGGAAGCACACTGCCAGGTGATGTAACCTGACCACCAAAAATACGGCTGTGTTAAACACGGCAAGGTTGATGGATGAACGGATGAATGGGGGGAGACGATCTGTTACTTGTTCTTCAGCGCTTCGTTCATGCTGCCCATGCGGTATCCCCCGAGATCGACTGCTACCCAGGTAAAGCCAAGAGCCTGTAGCTGTTCCATGATCTGATTTCTTAATACTGGTTCGGTAAAACGACTGATGTCATCAGGTGCAACTTCAATGCGGGCAAGTTTTTCATGATGCCTGACGCGACATTGGGTGAATCCTGCTTCTCTTAAAATATTTTCAGCTTTATCAACCTGCTGGAGACGCTCTTCGGTAATGGGTGTGCCATAGGGAAGGCGTGATGCAAGACATGGTTGTGCTTCCTTGTCAGCTGTTGTCAGTCCGAGTTCACGAGAGAGGGCGCGTACATCATCTTTGGACAGGCCGGCTTCGGCCAGTGGGCTGCGCACTCCGTGTTCGCGAGTGGCTATCATGCCGGGACGATAGTCAGAAAAATCATCAGTGGTTGTACCATCAATAATCCAGGCGATTTTCAGACTGGTTTTTAATTCTTCAAGTATGCTGTAAAGCTCAAGCTTGCAGTAATAACAGCGGTTGGGGGGGTTGGATAAGAAAAGAGGGTTTTCGTTTTCATGGGTTTCGACTTCGCGATGAGCAATACCGATAGCGCGGGCGAGCTGTGTAGCCTCACTGCGCTCGCGTTCAGTATAGGTTCCGGATACCGCGGTCACTGCTGTAGCATTATCTCCAAGAATTTCTTTGGCTAGCGCAGCAAGCAGGGTGCTGTCAACTCCCCCGGAAAAAGCGACCAGCACGCTCCCCATTTCCCGGAGGGTAGTATTCAGTTTTATTTTTTTTTGCTGAAGTCCAGGCATATTGATTATAGTTTTTTTTTGACTTTGATTAGGATGGTGCATCGCTTTGCAAAGAAGGGTTTCAGGGCGAGCGGTGCGTTTTTATAAAGAGGCCGATGTGACAGGTGCTTGTTAGGTAACCTGTGCAAATTTTTTAGGTCTGCACAGGTTTATTTCAAAGTATGCGCAAAGCTTGGCGTACCTGTTTGAACTACATGGGCGGTAATTTTTCTGAAGTCTTACGCTCTCGCACGGGTTTTGTTTTTTCTGACCTGGCAGGAGATTTGGATCTCGTGCGTCCACGAACTGGTGTAGTGTGGCCGAACACCCGTACGGTAATAATTTTCTGTTCTTCTGTATCGGTTTTAATAATAATCTTTCCCCGGATAATCGGATGGGGTGCGCCGTCGGGCAGAGATACAACAACCTGATATTCTTTGCCCGGGGTAACGGTAATGAGCTCAGTAGCAATTTCTTTTACTGTGCTGCTGACGTCTACAACGTTAAAGGTGAATGTGTCTTTTGCCGACTGCAGCTTGATGGTTTTTCTTGTTGTGCTCTCAGGGCCGATAGTGCCAAGTGGTAGATTTCGCGGATTAACCGTGATATTTCCGATAGACTCTCCCATGACATACAGCTGTAGGGTTGGCACGCTTGTGTTATCTGTTTTTAAAATCACCTTTTCGCGGAAACGACCTACAGCCATACCCGGCAGTACCTTGATTTTAATCTGACGGGTGCTGTCGCCATCAAAACCGTCTTTGTTTATCTCTATGTTTAAGAGTTTGTTGGCAGATTTAACCGAGACTATATTTACTGAACTACTCTTAGTGCCTGTAAACTGGGCATACAGCGGATCTGTGCTGCCGTCTTTGCCGATAAACCTGGGGATTACAATCCTTGCTGGCTTAATTGCCAGCACCATCTCTACGTGTGCGCTCACTTTTAAGCGCAGATTTCTCGCGGCAGGATCATTGGTCACAACAAGCACGCTCTTCTTTTGTACTCCGTCCCTGAGTCTCGGTTTGAAGGTAACGTTGATTTCTCCTTCCCCGCCCGGGGGAATCGTGCTGGCGGATGCCAGCGCAGCAGTGCAGCCTCAGCCAGCTTTGACTTTTTCTATCATCAGCGTGGCTGTGCCTTGATTTTTAAAAACAAAGCTATGAGACAGGGGCTTGTTTGGTTGTTCGGTACCAAAGTCATGCTCAAGGCTCTCAAACACGATTTTTGGCGTGTTTGCAGG
>Ga0208648_1001285_pt1 | contig 21078 bp, 15 predicted proteins | sample AntAceMetag02UKL_FD_184772 | JGI IMG/M metagenome (GOLD analysis project Ga0208648, IMG submission 184772) | Saline lake microbial communities from Ace Lake, Antarctica - Antarctic Ace Lake Metagenome 02UKL (SPAdes) (version 2) | ecosystem: Environmental > Aquatic > Non-marine Saline and...
TGCCCGTGCATAGTGCCAGAAGACTCACAAGAATGACCAGGGCCATGAGGATGATTAAAATAATGGACCAGCGCTTTATCCTGTTTGGTTTCATTTTTTTAAATCAACTCCGGATTTTCAATGGTGGGTTTTAAGTCAATATTAGGATGGATTAAAGATAAAATTTGTTTTAAGCCTTTTACAAAGGTAACAGGAGTCGGGCTTAAGATAAGTTCAGGATCCAGAACATAGATCTGGTTTTTTATGGTGGCATTTAAAGAAGTAAATTTCATCCATCTTTGTTTTTCAATCTCTCCGGCTTTTTTATCTGTTCCCATGGTTGCAATTAAAATAATGTCTGGATTTTCTTTAATGACTTTTTCCCTGCTGTATATTCCTGATTTTTCATTTTCAGCAATATTTATTCCACCGCCATATTTAATATATTCATTGATAAAGGTGTCTTTATTGGCAGAATGCAATGGTTTCATGCCAATCTGGATAAATACCTTTTTTTTAGGAAGACCTTCTGTTTTCAGTTTAATGGTTTCAACCTCTCTTGTAGCAGCTTTTATTATTTTTTTTGCCATGTCTGTCTGCCCGAGAGCCTTGCCGATTGTCATTGTGATCTCACACATTTGAGGAAAGGTTTGTGGGTTTTGGATTTTAGTCACTTTTATTTTCTGTTTCTGTAAGCTTTGTATTTGTTTTTTCCTTGAAAGCGGGCTTGCAATAACAAGATCAGGGTGCAGGCTGATAATTTTTTCAATATTCATCTGGATAACCGATCCTATTTTTTCTTTAAATTGGGCTTCCTCGGGTGAATTACAATAGCTTGTATTGGCAATCAGTAAATCCTGGGCATTTAAAAGATATATGGTTTCAGTGATAATAGGTGATAATGATATGACTTTTTGGGGGATTATGGCAGTTTGCCTGAGGGGGTGCCGATCAAGGCTTGCCTGTGCACCTGTCAGGATTGCATTAAGAGCTGCTTTTATGGTTACAGGGATGGTGTTATCGGAAACCATGGGTTTTACTTTTTCAATTTCATAGCCTGCAATATTGTCTGCTATTTTTTTGCACCAGATATGAAAAGAGCTTAAGTTTTTGATCAATCCTTTTTCATATTCATCACTGATGGCAAGAGAGGCTTCAATAAATGCGGCATACTCAGGCTCAAGAAGAAGCCGCTCTGCCATGGCTGCTAAATCACTTTGGTTACCCTGACATTCACAGGTTGAAACGGATACAAGCTGGTAGGGATCAATATTTCGTTCTTTCAGACGCTGGAAAATATTTCTTTTGGCAAGAATGCCGTTCTGCTTTAAAACAGCCTCTGTGACACCTGCATAGACGGCCTTTGCAATCAGCTCACCCATTTTTGTATGTCCCCCGGTATTTTCTATTTTCAGGCCGGAGCCCTGGACCACAAGGATATTGTCAGTACCCGTGCCCGTGGCTTCATTTACCAGGGGAGTATAGCTGGATCTGATATCCAAATCCTCCAGTGCTGCTGTTTTAGCCTCGGTCCCTGAGATGATGGCCCGGGTCATGGCTCGTTTGGAAAGCTTCATATTGGTCAGAACTATGATATTGATTGTACCGGGTTCATAAAAAGCACCCGTATCCTTTGACATTCTTACTGCATTGCCCATGACCCCTGCTGTTACAAGGGCGTAAACCGTCATATCTTTATAGGTTTGGATTTGAACGGAAATATTATCCATATCAGCACCGGTAATTAAAAACGAAGTGGTTTGTGCAGGTTTTTGTATGGCGTTTAAAATGGAAGATCGGGTGTTCTCAATACCCAGTTCATGGACCAAAGACCAGGTGGGTGGAGGAATAAAATGATTTCCAATGGTTGTTATATTGTCCCGCTCACCTTCAAGGGTTGAAACGATTGGCTGGGGAGATTTAAAATCAATGATCAGGGTTTTGTTCTTAAAATCATGAATATTGCTGTAGGCAATTGAAGCTGATTTGATATATTCAAGATTTATGTCAACAAGTTTTGAGTCAATGACTTCCATAGGTAGTATATCATTTTCAGGTTTTGAAAATTCCTTGGTATATATGACAGAGGAAAGCCAGGACACAAAATATCCTGTATGGGTGGATGCCCGGCAGGTCAGGTCACAGGGGAAATAATAAATTTGATTATTTTTTATCGCATCCACCTCTTTCCAGCCAGGTTTAGAGAAAAAATTCTCTGCCGCTTCTTTGTCAGGGTCACACCCATAAATAACCTGGGGATTAAATTTCATCCACTCTTCTTTTGTGACATTTATGATGTCTCCTTTTTTGCCAAAATCAGGAGGGATGCCTCCGGCAGCAAGTATGATCTCATTTTGAAAGGAATTTTTGCCCGGAGTCATGATGGTATCTCTTCCCATGAGCCGTATGACGCGTTTCTTTTTTAAGTTATCGATTCTGGCTAATTTTTGTTTTATAAGGTTTGTTTCAGATTTATTTTTTTTTATGACTTTGGCAGCTAGTTTCTCACGATCAAAGATTTTGCCAAAAGCTGTTATGCTTTTATTAGAATCTTCAAGGGTGTCAGTTTGAAAAATAAATAGTTTACAATTTGTGTTTTCAAGTTTTTTGATTATATCTTTGTGGAGCGAAGACAGAATGATCAGATCCGGCTCGACAGCTTCAATTTTTTCAATGGCCGGCCCACTAAAGCCCCCTATGATTTGTTTGTCACCCGCACCTGCAAGGGTGGTATCGTGATAGGTAATGGCGGCAACAAACTCCTTTGCCCCAATTTCAAAAAGGATTTCAGTGGCTGATGGTACAAGGGACACAACCTTGCGTGGTGGCTTGATAAAATTTAAATGATTTCCTTTTGAATCCAGAACACTTACAGGATATGCAGCAAGTGATGTAGTGCAAAATACGAGTAACCCGATAGATATTAAAACACAGATATTAAAGCCAAATAATTTTTTGCTTTGCATTGCCATGAAATTCCTTAAAGAATAAATTTTGTTTTTCAACTCGTTTCCATGCTGAAGCGTGGGAACGAGTTGAGATTGTTATCAGAATTTAAAGCGTACCCCTCCATAGTAAACAGCCTCAGGCATGGGATAGAAGGAAGCCCATCCAGTACCCGCATAACAGTTGTAGTACTCTTTGTTGAAAATATTGGTGGCGTTGACAAAAAATTCAGCTTTTTTATAGGTGTAGCTAGCGTACATATCGACAGTGCCGGCACTATCAAGTTTGTCCACTAAATTGCTGTAGTCAGCGCCTGCATAGCGCGAGCCCAGATAATTGTACTGAAACCGGTAGCTGAAGCCACAGGCAAAGGATAGTTCAAATCCCGCATTTGTCTTGAATTCCGGAACCAATGGGATTTTTTTACCGTCATTGGTTCCTGCTGTAAACTCAGCATCGGTGTAGCCTATACCACCGAAAAGACTAACCAGATCTGTTGCCTGGAATTTTGCATTGAGCTCTCCTCCCTGGTGGCGTGTTTCATCCAGGTTTTCGTTCTGTCCGCCAGGCCCCCAAATACCGTTCCAGGCAATCTCATCGTCCACCTCCATGGTGAAAAGCCTTGCGTTTACGGCAAGTCCATTGTCCATACCGATAAACCTCGCCCCGATTTCGTATCCCATGGAGGTCTCATGTTTGAGATCCTTGTTTATGGTTCCAGAGGAAAGCACCATAAATTCATCTACCCGGGGGAACCTGAATGCCTGAAATGCCCTGGCATACAATTTTGATCCCGGCTTAAAAATGTAAGCAATTCCTAGATTCCAGGCCCATTCATTTTCATTGATATCGCTGTCTTGAGCCAAACTTGAGCGAAGGGTAGTATCAAAATCCTCATACCGTGTGCCAAGGTTCAGTAAAAGGTTCTGCATGAGATTAAATTCATCTTGAATATAAACGCCCAAAGTTTTCTGTTCATGGTAATAATGATTTGTTTTAACCAGGGCTCTTGATGGCCCTGACCAAGCATCATAATCAGTATCATACATCTCCATGCCAATGGTCAGGCGATTATCTTTTCCGGACAGGGAATTGTTCAGGACATACTGGGGGTTGACTCCAATGGTATCATAATCATAGTCATAATAGGTAACCCAGGAGGCCATATCATCTTTTCTGTTATAGTCACGAAAGCTCAGGTTGAGGTCCATTTTTCCAAAGGATTTCCAGTCTGATTCAAAGGTAAGCACATAATAGTTATCCTGGCTTTCTCCTTCATCCGCCGTATTGACAGCCTGCTTTCTGTCCTGTTCCATTTGAGCCCTGGTAAGGCTGCCTGGCAACTGATAGTCTGCCTTTGTGGTGTTTGCCTCCAGGGACACAGCAAGGGTATCTGTGGCGTAGAAGGTGCCCTTGCCGTAGACACCGCTACGGTCAGCTGCTGATCGGTCCCGATAGCCTTTTGTATCATATTGAACAGCCCCGATATTAGCCTCAAACCGATCATTCCCAAAACTTAAATTTGCGTTTACCTTTGTCGTATCAAAAGAGCCTATCCCGACTTCCGCATATCCGTGAACGCCTTCCCTGCCGTCTTTGGTAATGATATTGATAACACCACCCATGGCATCACCTCCGTAGAGAACCGAGTTGCCGCCATGGAAGAGTTCAATTTTTTCAATATTTTCAATGGGAATAGAGAGGAAATTAACATTTGATTGATCAATAGAGTTGATTTTGCGACCGTTCACAACAATGGCCACATGGCGGTCAGAGGTCTCTCCAAATCCCCCCATGTCTACCTTTTGATTGAATCCATTGCCGTTAAGATCCGTTACAATAACCCCGCCGATATTACGCAAAGCGTCAGGCACTGATTGGGCACCGCTTGTTTTGATATCCTCTGCAGTGATCACTGTTATCTGGGCTGGAAGTTTTGCGGTTGTCTGCTCTTGTCTGCTTCCTGTTACCACAATCTCGTCCATGGTTGCCATTGCTTCCTGGTTTTTTGCATCTTCATCAGCAAAAGCCATTGTCTGAAATAAAAAAAAACCGGCCAGCACCATCGTTAAATAATTTTTTTTCATCTTTTTTCCTGTATCCACAATTTAAAATTTGCCGGCCCGAAAAATAATAAACCCCGGACCGAGTTTATCGATCCGGGGTTATCCCTTTTTTTCCTCAAGATCTAATATAATTCCCTTGTCCGCGGGGAATCCATCAATTTGTCAGGCAGGTCTTCTGACTCTTGGATCATCCTAATCGTTTTGCCTTCCCATCTGTTTTACAATAGACAGTGACCGAGAAAAACTTTCGTCCCCAATTACAGCGGCGGGCCCGTCCCTGATTTTCACAGGCGTTCCCTTTTAAGCATTTTAAGCACCCTAACAATGATCCTATTATTGTGAATAGTCTTAAAAGTCAACTTAAAAAATTAATTTTACTAAAGTTTTAATGTAATTGTTTAGCCCGTTAAAAGAAATTATCTCATAGCCCTGTCTGATGGATATTTGCAGGAGGTTAAGCGTTTAGCATCGAAACAAATATCCATCAGACAGGGCGGTTTCAAGCATAAGAGCTGAATAGTTACGTTTTAATCAGATGGAGAATATTGAACAAAGATGTCGGCAGAAGGGTCGTATGTGGAAGGATAGGTTTTAATAAATTCAAGAATAGCACTATCATTAGATTTATTGAGCAGACAGAAAACATACCACCTGAAAATATCAAAAGAATCAATATCAGTGTCAGTTAAAAGCGCTTCCGGGGGCCTATGTACGATTGGCTTAACAGGGTTTGTAACAGTATTTAAGATATGTTCTATTTCGTCTTTTAACAGGAATCGCATTATTTTTATGTTGGTTGCATTTTTTTGTGAATAGATAAAGATGGACTCAAGAAAAAAAGAGGCAGCATAAAGCTTTGAACGCAGGCAATTTTCTTTTTTACACAAATTCAGATGACGGGAAATCTTTTTTAAATATAAAATTCTGGTTTTTGGTGACAGGTTTTTAAAAGAGATATTTGAAAGAAATTGTTTTTTTAATCGTCTCATTACAGAGGACGTTATTTTTTTTCTTTGAAGACGAGCTTTTTCTTCAAATATTGAAAGATACTCTTTAAGGCTTCTCATTCCGGGTGGAGTCAATTCTTCTGTACCATTGTCAAGGATGATAGACTCGATCTGTACATCAAGCAGGTTATTCAAAAAGTTTTGTGTTTTATTTACGTCATACCCCTCAAGGGGTTTGAAATAATCCACAAGCAGGGCTTCTCTACCAGTCTTTTTAATTGGGAAAAAGTTTGTTTCAGATGTAATCTGGATTTTTTTGTGTCCAAAAGGGTATAATGCACTGGTAAAAGTTGGAATAATTATAAATGCGCCATCTGGGGTGATTTCTACACCATATCCGTCTGTGATGGATGGTTTTATGCTGACAAAGTCTTCATCCAGGCCTGCCGGGATCAGCAACTCGTCCAGATCATGCTGTGTGCTGATAGGGTTCCCAAACTCATGCTCAATTTTTTTTATACGGGCTTTGTTTTTTGAAGTGATGCTGACGGAAAGGTTAGAATGTTTTTTTAAGAGGGTTTTTAATAAGGCCTCCTTTCCTTTTGGAACCTTTGTTAACAGGCTGTATCCAAGTGGTAATGTGTCCAGATAGTCTATGATGTCAGAAATGGTTTTTTCATCCTGCCCCCAGTCAAGTGGATCTGACGCACCATAAAGAGAAATTTCGTCATTGCCTTGATCTGCCATGTGCTTAAGAATTTTAAGTATGGCTTTATAGGAAAAGTGCGATCTTGCCCCGGGTAATGCCCATTCATTGCATCGCCTGCAATAGTTGCTGCATCCCGATGTCAATTGAAAATTCATGGCGGTTTTATACAAAAGGTCTTTCTGGTTGGAGCCTAAGCCAAGTTTTGTTTCCCAGGTCAGAAAATTTATATGGAGGATATTGGTACAGGAAAGTTTTGCAACATCTGAAATCAGGTTTTTAAGGCGGTTGTTGTATTCCTTGATCATTGGCGTGCAGTGCTTTATTAGAGAAGGCTTGAAACGTTTAAAAATGGTCTGTACCTGATTTAAAAGTTTTTGGGTGTTTTCACTGAATTCTGATTGGCTCTCTGCGTATTTGAGAATATCAATGTAGATCTGCTCAGCAGTTTTAAAGTTTTCCTCATACAATGCAGCCAGGAAGTTATTTTTTTTTTGTTCCAAAAATGAATCATTCCTAGGAATAAAACAGGGGAGTTCCATCAAAGAAACTCCCCGGAATAAAGATCAAAAATAAGGTGACAGGTTTAAATCTGTCACCAAGAGTCAAACTATCCGTGGACCTCTTCTTTAACCTGTGTGGCAAGCTTGTAAAGAATGGTTAAAACCAGGAAACCTGTGGCATAAATTGCCAGTGTAATCATGACTTCCGGTCTTGTTGGGGTATACTCTGTTACATGATGCAGAGGAGAGGGTATAAATCCGCCTGAGATCATACCCAGGCCTTTGTCTATCCATGCTCCGAAAACGATCATGGCACAGGTGACCGGTAACAAAGTCCTATTGTTTCTCAATTGTGGAATCAAAAGGAAAATAGCGCCTGTTCCCATGAGTGTCAAACTGGTCCACATCCAGGGGACAAGTGCATTGTACCCATGATATCCGAACAAAAGATACTGTATGTGTGCCTTATGGCTCGGAATATTGGAATAGTAGACAACAAAGACTTCACACAAAAAGAAGAACAGATTGGCAATAATGGCCCAGCAGACAATTTTTGACAATGTCTGCATGGCCTCCCATCCCGGATCAAATTTGGTGAATTTTTTGATGATATAGCATAGAATTATCAAAAAGGCAGGTCCTGCTGCAAAGGCCGATGCCAGGAACCGGGGTGCCAGAATGGCAGTCAGCCAGTAACCGCGCCCGGGAAGGCCGCAGTAAAGATATGCTGTGACCGTATGGATGCCAATGGCAAATGGGATGGAAAGATAGATCAGGGGTTTTGTCCACAAAGGCGGTTCAACCTGATTTCTTTCTGCTTCCAGCACTTTCCATCCGATAATAATGTTCAGACCCAAATATCCGTTAAGAACTAAGGTATCCCAGAACAGTACTGATTTAAGGGATGGATAAAGCCAGATATTTAAAAGCCTTGTTGGCTGACCTATATCCACAAGAACAAAAAGAAGACACATAACAATAGCTGCAACTGCTAAAAATTCTCCTAGAATGGTAATCCTGTGAAATTTTTCATAATCATGGAGATAATAGGGGATGACAACCATGACACCTCCTGCGGCAACACCCACAAGAAATGTAAAGTTTGCAATATAAAAGCCAAATGACACATCCCGGCTCATGTTTGTGATCATAAGGCCGTTCATGAACTGGTCAATATAAACGACCGCTCCTGCTCCCATTACAGCGAGCAGAAAGACTATCCATAACCAATAATTTTTGCTTCCTTTGATAGCTATTTCAAGCATACTCGCTCCTTTTACATGACATAGTAAACAGAAGGCTCGGTACCCAGAGACTGTTTACGTCTGATTGTATAATTTTCATTCAAAAGTACCCGAACTTCAGATTCGGGATCTTCCAGGTCGCCTACCACAATGGCACCTTCAGATGCTTCCACACAATGAGGCTGTTCACCTTTTGCCAGTCGTTCCGCGCAAAGATTGCATTTTTCCACAACCCCTTTGGTACGGGTGGGGAAGTTTGGATTCGTCTCTTCGATAAACGGTCTTGGATCCCTGAAATTAAAACTTCTTGATCCGTAGGGACAGGCTGCCATACAGAAACGGCATCCGATACAACGGTGGAAGTCCATCAGGACAATGCCGTCTTCCCTTTTGAATGTCGCCTGTGTGGGGCATGCCTTAACACAGGGAGCGTTTTTGCAATGGTTGCAGGTCACAAGAAATGGAAGATTATGGAATTTTTCTGCAAGGAATTCATCTTCCTTGTCAGGAAAGGAATTATGGAATTCTTCTTCCCATATCCATTTGACTTCCTGTTTGTGATTTACAGGTCTTGTATTGGGAAATTTTTCCTCATCCACTTCATGATTAAAGTCGGGTACATTATGGGCTTTGTGACAAGCCGCGACAATATTTTCAACAACTTCATCTGTAATCTTGTTGGTATCAATCACCATGCCCCATCGGTGGGCGGAAAGCACGGCTTCATTTTTGCTTTTCACCGCAAGGGCTGTACCATGAGAATCAGATGCAGCAAAGTTCATTGCCGGAGCAGCACCCAATCCGATGGCAGCAATACCTGCTACTTTAAGAAAGCTTCTTCTGCTCTTTTCCATCATTTAATCTCCTTGGGGTTTGTGTGGCATTCCCAGCAATAAGGATCAACCGAAGTATAAGTATGACAAGCATCACAAAATTTTGTTTTGTCTTCATGGCATCCAAGACATGAGTTTTCACCTGTTGAAAGACTCATGTTAAATGAATGGCCATTGGCTGCTGTGTACATTCTATCAGCATCCCTTACCACGGAATCTCTCCATTCATCCAGAATGGCCATGTGATTGGCTCTCATTTCATATTTGTCCAGTACGCACTTTTTCTGGGTCTTGGCGTTGCCCAAAAGTTCTGGTTCAGGGGCTGCCTGGGTCGTTGTAATCATATTAAACCAGAATGGTGAGAGTACGGCCAGGACAAAAATGACCAGTCCTGTGATGATATAATTTTTATTCATCGTCTTCCTCCTCTTGCTCTACACCTGGCAATGGTTCGAACCTCAAGTCCTGGGTCCTTTTCTTTTCACCCGGAAGAATCAAAGCATTTCCCACAAGTTCATGAATACCAATAACATCCACACCCGGTACCCAGTAATCCATCAAGGTTGGCAAGGCTGCTCTGTCAATGGCACAGATGGTTCCCAAACTGTTAACGCCGAATTTTTCATGAACATATTTTACTGCATTGGCCCTTGGCAGTCCACCGGCCATTCTCAGTTCAATGTTTTCACCCGCGTTTAAACCAGCACCTGAACCGCAGCAGAATGTTAATTCCCGAATGGTGTTGGGTGGCATTTCATAAAACTCGTCACAACAATTTTTAATAATATATCGGGGTTCATCCAGAAGACCCATGCCCCTTGCAGGGTTGCATGAATCATGGAAGGTCATGATGCGGTTGGCATTACGACTTTTATCAAGCTCAAGTTTTCCGTGTTTGATCAGATCAGCTGTGAACTCTGTGATGTGAACCATCTTCGTTGATTTGGAATTCTCAAATTTGGTGCCGGTAATGGGGTTCACAGGTTCTTCAAGAAAGTCGGCAGGGCCGTTCATGGTGTCCATATACTGATTGATGACACGCCACATATGGCCGCACTCACCACCCAGTATCCATTTGACACCCAGACGTTTGGCTTCGGCAAACATTTTGGCATTTAATCGTTTCATGGTCTCATGGGAGGTAAAAAAACCAAAGTTTCCGCCCTCCGATGCATAGGTGCTCCAGGTTACATTCAGGTCGTATTTATCTTTGAGATATTTGAACAGGATCATGTATCCCTGACAGGTATAAGTCCCGGGATCAGCAAAAACATCTCCTGAAGGAGTGATGAAGAGAATATCAGCCCCCTTCTTATTTAACTGGGGTTCAACATTGACCCCGGTGACATCTTCAATATCCTCCACAAAAAATTCGATCATGTCTACAAAGGCATGGGGTTGAATGCCCAGATGGTTTCCTGTTTTGTAACAATTGGAAACGGGTGTGGCAATCCAGTCGATATTCAGACCTATAAGGTTTAAAAGTTCTCTTCCCATGATGGTGATTTCAGCAGTATCAATGCCATAGGGGCAGAAGACTGAGCAGCGCCTGCACTCTGTGCACTGGAAAAAATAGTACCACCATTCCTTGAGCACATCCAGAGTCAAAGGTCTTGAACCGTTAAGCGCGGCTCCTCCAGGGAATTTTTTCAAAATTTTTCCCACAGTTGTAAAATCATTTCTGTATACAGACCTTAAAAGTTCAGCTCTTAAGACCGGCATGTTTTTGGGGTCACCCGTTCCAAGGAAAAAATGACACTTGTCAGCGCATGCGCCGCAGCGTACACAAACATCCATGAATATCTTGAATGTTCGAAATTTTTCCAGGCGTTCCTTGATTCCCCTGTGAAGGATTTCCTGCCAGTTATCCGGTAGCTTCCAGTCATCTTCAAGGGGATTCCAGGGCCGTGCATTGGGCAGGCCCAATGTTTCTACGCTTTCAGCCTTTGCCGCATAGCAATACATTCCCGGTCGGATCTGGACCGATGTATCCATCCAACTGGCCGGTTTTAATTTAGACCCTGATTCTGATCTGGGCCTAAAATCTATTTTGTTTAATAATGCATCCGGTTTTATTTCGTCAGACATTTATTACTCCTCCTTATCCACTGGCAGGCCAGCTTCAATCATTTTTTCTCTGAAGTGATCCTCATACTGTGCATAGGTATGGACATCCACGTCATAGTTCCAGGGGTTAATATGTCTTTTTGCACGGGTATTGTTTGCCATATTCCTTGTGGGGCTTAAGAAGATTCCGCCCAGATGCATAAGCTTACTGGCCGGGAAATATGCAAAAAGGATACTTACCATAAAGACATGGGCATAAAAAAGACCGCCAACACCTTCAGGAATAGTTGGGCTGAAGGTTACAAGGCCCATGGTAAGCGTTTTGATGCCGACAATGTCAACCTTTGTGAAATATCTCATGGATAAGCCGGTTGCTGCAATCCCGATGATAAGGAATAAGGGAAAGTAATCAGCAGCCTGGGAGATATAGGTCACTTTGACATCAAAGATTCTTCTTGCAAGCAAAAATAAGGTTGCTGCAAGCAATACAATACCGGATAAAAATATTCCGGGAAGCCCCAATTGTACGATACCGTCAAAATACTCCAAAAATTTGATACAGGAGGGTACAGGGGAGGTAAAAAATCTGAAATGCCTTAACAATACTACCAAAAAGGAATAATGAAAGGCAAGAGCTCCCACCCAGAGGAAAATTTCCCAGGAATAGGAAAGCCTGTTGGATGTATTTCTGTTAAATGCTGCTTTTGTGTTTCTGAACAGGGACCTGAAAAGAAAAATTTCAAGAACCATACGCAAAAATACACCCGTTGTTGTATCAGGGTTGTCAATGGTGTTTTGTTTTATCCATGGTAGAGATTTTTGTTGCCCGCAGGTTGTTGGAATCCTGAACGGAACAGCAGAAGATGCCCATCCTAAAACCTTGTATACAAACCCGGCAAGAAAGGCAATAATCGCTACATAGGGGAAAACAATTCCAAAGAACCATTGAAGCCCTGCTCCCTCAACCCCTGTGTATGCTACTAGAAAAAGCAGAAAAACAGCTGTCAGGGGGATCAAGTACTTTTGATTCATATTATAACCACCTCATTGTTTTATGCAGGACAAACCTAAATTTTGTCATGCATGTTAAAAATTTTTTGAGCCAAGGAGATCTTCTTCCGTCAGCTCTGCTACTAAACCTGCCCTTTCAAAAGCTCTGTGAATCCGCCTTTTACTCTCAGTGGCCTTTAAAAGGAATATTTCTTCTCTACATTTCATAAACCTGTTGAATGCCGCCAGAGCAATTTTATCAACAAGTTTGTCAAATTCTCTGATTAAATTGGCATCAATGATATTTTCGCCAATTCCTTTTAAAGCAAAAACAAAACTGACAGCCTCTGAAGCGGAAAATGCCTGTACAGCCCTGATCCGGATTACAGGATCAAGTGCTTTTTCAAGCATTTCCTGATTAAAATCTTCTAGAATAAGATTAAATACATCTTCAATGGTTTCATGGGTAGTGGCACCGACCGGATTGTCAAACCGGTTGGAGTCTTTGCCCAGGAATTTTGCAGTTTGCTGGGGATATGTATCAATTGTTGCATGGAACCATTTTTTTATATACGATTCCTTATTTTTTTTAAGTATTTGTTTTAATTCCATATTTTAATTATATTTTTATGTAAAGATTAATATTAACGTCTTAATTTAATTGTTAAAAGGATATAAACTCCCTATAATTTTATGTCAAGGGTAAATGCATGTTAAAAAACAATTCCATGAATCCTCTGAAAGACTGGCAATTGCAGTTATATATATATTCTTTTTCTTTTTTATTGAATAAATAAGAGGGTTCAATTAAAAGAGATAATGCAAAGACGCGGTCAAATTTGTTTATTTATATGGATTTAGATGACAAAAACCAACAGGGTCAGAAGGGGATCAATACAAAAGTGATCAAACAGGGGCTTTGCACAGGCTGTTGTGCCTGCGTAAGCCTTTGTCCTTCCATGGAATATTACAAGGACAAAACCATCCTTGTTCATGACTGCAATCTGGAAAAGGGTCGCTGTTTTGCTTATGGTCCCCGAACACCCACAGATCTTCCCATGTCTTTAAGTGTGTTTGAACAAGTAATCTTAAAAAAAATTCCAGCCGACAAGATTGCGATCAACTTGAAAGCATATAAAATAGGCAAAGATCTGATTAAAGATAAATAATGGTGCAAACTTTTACAGGACTTATTGTTGAAAACAAAACAAAAAATTTTACTGCTATATCCTGGAGATTTTTATTCCAAGAACTGGGGGCGTTAAAACCCCACATGGTTTATATCTATACTTATTTGAAAGAATTTTTTGATGTAATAGTAGTTGACCTTGAAAATGAATTTTTAAGACCTGAAGATGAAAAAGAATTGGAAGAGTTTAAAAAAAATCTTTAAAAAGAATACTTTCTATAGATACAGATTATATAGCTATTTCATGCTGGTCAAGCCTTAATTATTTATCATCTCTTTATTTTGCCGAAAAAATAAAACAAAAAAAGCCAGATACAAAAATAATTGTGGGCGGATATCATCCCACACTGGTTCCTGAAGATTTTAAGTTTGAAAAAAGCCCTTTTGATCATGTTATAAAAGGTGAAATCCATAATATTCTCAAGATATTTGGTTTGGATACAGTCATAGAAAAAAATACCTATGAAATATTTCCGGATTATGTATCCTACCCATACTATAATTCCCAGAAAACAATCGGGATGTTTATAGGGGCAGGATGTCCGTTCCACTGTAGTTACTGCATGGAATATAAGAAGAAATGGTCCAGCCTTTCAGTTGAAACCGCCATTGATTATATTTTGAAAATCAATGAGCAAATTTCACCTTGCTATATCACTATTTTTGATGCCTGTTTCGGATTTGATAAAAACTGGCGCAAAGAATTTCTAAAGGAATTGATTAAAAAAGACCTGGATATTTATTTCTGGTTGGAAACCAGAGTTGATCTGCTGGATGAGGAGGATATAAAACTTTTATCAAAATTGAAAATCAAGATCGATTTTGGAATTGATTCCCTATCAAAGACCATGCTCAGGATCATGAGAAAAACCATAAGCCCGGACTCTTTTCTTGATAACTTTTTAAAAATATCAAAAGCATGCAGTGAATATGGGATTTTACATGATATGTTTATGATTTTTAACCATCCCGGTGAAACTAAAAATACCTATGAGGAATTTAAATACTTTTTTACAGACAAGGTTTGCCCAGAGCTTAAGGGTGGATACTTAAGGATAAAATACCAACGATTCTCCTATTATCCGGGCAGCTATATTTATAATCACCAAAATGAATTTCAAGAAAAATACGGGTTCAAGGCACTCCATCCCCAGTGGTGGAAAGAGTCAGGTGATCAATATTCCAATTCAAGGGATATCATTCCCTCAATTGATGAAAAAGGTGTGCCATACTATGTCCCTCTTAAAGAAACATCAAAAATGATAAAAGGGTTTAATCATTTTTCAAAGGAACAAGCACTCTGGGAAAGGCTGCATTCTTTTAATATTTAATCAAATTACCTTGTATAAAAAAGTAAGTTTCTTTCCTAATTCGATTGTATAATCAAATGCAAATGCTGTATAACAAAACACTTTTTATTTTTAAACAAGTTATAGGTTTTCCGAATGAAGAAAAAATTAATTATTGCCATTATTATTTTATCTGGAATCAGCGTTTTAGGCTGGCAGATCTATCAAAAAGTTTCTGATTCCACAAAGGATTTTAAGCGCCAACGTCAGAACATAGCCGTTGCCGTTGAGGTTGCACTTGTAAAAAAAGCCTCCATACGGGAAGTTGGGGAGTTTACCGGATCTTTGCATCCGCTCTCTGAGTTTATTATGGCACCGAAAATTGCTGGACGTCTTGAAAAGCTATTGGTTAATATAGGTGATGCTGTCAAAAGCGGGCAGCTTGTGGCCGTACTGGACAACGATGAACATCACCAACAGGTCATCCAGGCAAAGGCGGAACTTGCGGTTGCCCGGGCAAACCTTGAGGAACGGAGAAGTACCATAGAAAACTCAAAAAGAGAGTATGAACGAACCAAAGTATTGAGGAAAAAGAAGATAGCCTCTGAATCCCAGCTTGATGCTGCAGAATCCGAATTTAAAACCCAGCAGGCAAAGCTGAAAGTTGCCAGTGCCCAGATATCACAAAAAGAAGCAGCCCTGAAAATGGCTGAAGTATGCCTTTCTTATGCTATGATTAAAGTCCCTGGAAACAACACCACAGGCTACAAAGTGGTGGGGGAGCGCTTTGTGGATGAAGGGGCCATGCTGGCGCCCAACACTCCGATAGTTTCTATTCTCGATGTTGGAAAGCTCATTGTCGTCATACATGTAATCGGACGGGATTATCCTAAAATTAAGACGGGACAGGAAGCGGTCATTACCACTGATGCGTTTCCGGGAGACATATTCAGAGGAAAGGTGATTCGCATAGCTCCTATTCTGAAAGAAAAATCCCGGGAGGCCCGTGTGGAAATCGAAATGCCCAATGTACAAAAGCTTCTCAAACCAGGTATGTTTGTACGGGTTCAAATACAATTCTATAAACATGATAACGTCACCGTGGTTCCGATAGCAGCCCTTGCCAAGAGAAACGGCTCACAAGGGGTTTTTGTCGTCGATTCCCAGGAACAAAAAGCCAGGTTTATTCCGGTTACCCTTGGTATTGTGAACGGCATCCAGGCAGAGGTGTTGAATCCAGTCATCACAGGTGCGGTGGTGACCCTGGGACATCATCTGCTGGAAGATGGGAATTCGATTATTCTGCCAGATAAAAAATCAGCAGAAGTTGAGCAAAAGAAAAGTGGAAAGCACAATGTCAAGGGAAGCGATTCTACTAAAGGGAAAGAAAAATCGTGAACATCTCCCAATTTTCCGTACAACGCCCAGTATTGACCGTCATGGCTTGTTTGATCGTCATCATTCTTGGTGTGGTTTCCTTGTTCAGGCTTTCCATCGACCTGATGCCCGATATCACGTACCCGACGCTTAGCATTTCCACTGATTACGAAAACGCCAGTTCCGAGGAAGTCGAAGAGTTGATCACCCGCCCGGTTGAGGAGGCAATGAGTGCAGTACCCGGAGTAGAAGAGGTTACCTCGGTCTCTGCTGAAGGGCGAAGCAGTGTTCGGGTTACTTTCTCATGGGGTACTAACCTTGATGAAGCAGCCAACGATATTCGAGAACGTCTGGATCGCGTCATTCCACGCCTTCCGGAAGATAGTGATCGACCAAGACTGCGGAAGTTCGACCTTGCGTCTTTTCCGATTTTAATCATGGGAGTATCCAGTGACCTTGAACCTATCCGGGTAAGAGAAATTATTGACAATCAGGTGAAAAATCGAATCGAACGTATCCCAGGGGTGGCTTCTTTGGATATTCGAGGTGGGCTGGACCGGGAAATCCATGTCAATCTGAATGCGGAAAAGGTAAAAGCCCTGGGACTTCCCATTGATCAACTTATAAACCGTCTCAAGGAAGAAAATATCAATCTTCCAGCCGGTACCATCGAACAGGAGCTGCTCGATGTTACCATTAGAACTCCTGGGATTTACACTAATTTAGATGAGCTGCGAAATACGGTAGTTGCCATGCGGGAAGGGGTGCCCATACAACTAAAAAAAATAGCTACTGTAGAAGATGCCTGGGAAAAAGTAACCCGGATTGTACGGATAAACGGCAAGCCGGGTGTGCGCCTTTCGATCAACAAACAATCAGGGAAAAACACTGTGGAGATAGCAACCGGGGTACTCAAAGAGATCGAACAGATCAACCGAGACATCCCCCAGATTCATATAATTCCCATTATCGACTCTTCAGATTATATCAAACGCTCTATAACCAATGTGGGCACAACCATCCTCTATGGCGGAGTGCTGGCCATATTTGTGCTGTTGTTTTTTCTTCGTAACATTTCCAGCACTGCCATTATTGCCACCACGATTCCAATATCAATGATTGCCACCTTTTCTTTGATGTATTTTAACGGGTTTACGTTGAACCTGATGACCCTCGGTGGTCTCGCTCTTGGCATCGGTATGCTGGTGGACAATGCCATTGTGGTGCTGGAAAATATCTTTCGGCTCAGGGAATCGGGTCAGGAACCTGAATCAGCTGCAATAAAGGGCAGTCAGGAAGTGGTGGCTGCGGTTATTGCAAGCACATTGACCACGCTTGTCGTATTTTTGCCGCTTGTTTTTGTGCAAGGCATGTCCGGAATTATGTTTAAACAGCTTGCATACGTTGTGACTTTTTCACTGGGTTGCTCCCTGGCAGTAGCTCTGACGCTGGTGCCCATGCTGGCATCCAGAGTCGGCACTACTGTTACACTTAAGAAAGCGGCCGGTAGTACTCAAGGCTGGAAGATATCTCATATATTGGACCGTTTTTTTGTTAGTTTGGAAAATGATTACATAAATTTACTTAGTTTTGCTATCAACCATCGGGGGTTGATATTAGGAAGCGTATTGCTGGTGTTTTCAGGAAGTCTTTTTTTGATTCCGCTGGTGGGTGTTGAGTTGATGCCTGTCGCTGATGAGAGCGAAGTACGGGTTAATGCAGAGATGGCAGTCGGCACAAAGTTGTATTTGGTAGATAAGACCTTTCAAAAGATTGAAGACATCGTAAGACAAGAGGTGCCGGAGATCAAAAACACAGTATCATATATCGGAGGTTCCTCCTGGCGGGCACAGGGAACCAATACCGGTGAAATGCGGATTGCGCTGAAACCCGTCAAAGAACGAAACCGATCCAGCGAGGAAATAGCAGCAGACCTTCGCAAAAAACTTATTTTTATGCCGGGAGTTACAATACGTACAAGTGCCGGCCAGGGACTATTCTTGCTTAAAATAGGCACGGGGGGAGATGAAAAAGTTCAGGTGGAAGTGCGCGGGCATGATCTTGAAACATCCGACGTCCTGGCCCATAAGGTTGAAGAGATCATAGGGGATGTGGCCGGTATAACCGATACCAGAATAAGCAGGGAGACCGGAACTCCGGAAGAGCTTATTGTCGTGGACAGGCAAAAGGCCGCTGACATGAAACTTTCCGTATCCAGGATTGCCAATATGCTGCAAACGGTGCTTTCCGGGACATCTGCCGGCAACTACAGGGAAGGGGGAAACGAGTATAAAATTCGGGTAAAAATTGAGGGTTCTGAGAAAAAAGAGCTGCGAGATATTCTGGACCTTCCCATTATCAATACCGATGGAGAGCCGGTAGTCCTCCGAAACGTAGTTGATGTTCATCCCAGGCGCGGGCCCGTGCTTATCCAGCGCAAAGACCAGGAACGCGTGGTCTATGTAACGGCCAATATCAGCGGCCGGGATATGGGCTATATTTTGGAAGATATCCGGGAGGGCTTGCAATCCGTGCCTGTACCCAGAGATTTCAACATCATTTTTGCTGGAGATTATGAAGAACAGCAGAAATCCTTCCGCGAACTTTTGATGAGTTTTGTGCTGGCGCTGGTGCTGGTATATATGGTACTGGCATCACTCTATGAGTCGCTGAGATATCCCTTTGTGGTGATGTTTTCCGTACCCCTTGCGGTTATCGGAGTGATCCTGATGCTATTTTTTACAGACACCACTTTTAATATTCAATCCTATATCGGTTGTATCATGCTGGGCGGCATTGCGGTGAATAACGCCATCTTGCTTGTGGATCACATTAACTTGCTGCGGCGACGAGATATGCCGGTTCAAGCAGCCATTATAGAAGCCGGTAAAAGACGTCTCAGACCTATTCTTATGACCGCTACAACCACTATTTTGGCCATGACACCATTGGCTGTCGGTATAGGCGAGGGCGGCGAAGCCCAGGCACCAATGGCCAGAGCTATCATAGGCGGACTGATCAGCTCGAATCTGATTACTCTTATTGTGATCCCTACAATCTATGCGCTCTTTGAACGAAAGAAAATGAAATCTGAGACCTATACAGTTATAGAGCCCGCTGAGCGCAAACTCCGGGAGGCTATTAGCGAGGAGCTGACATGATGGCAATTTCCTGCTTTCGAAAATTATTTATAAGGCTGTTTATTTTGAGTTTTTTTCTTTTGCCGATATCCTGTGTGATTTCTAAAGACGTATGGATCGCAGAGGATTTAATCCCGTCGGACGTGTACAGTGAAAAGGATATGCCAGCAGCAGTTGAAATCAAGCCCATATCCAAACAAATCATAATTCTTCCTGAAAAAGGTCCGCTTAAAATTACTGTAGAAGATGCCATTCTTATGGCTCTTGAGAACAACCGTTCGTTGTTAGTGGAGCGGATTAATCCTTTTATTCAAAAAACTTTTGAGGATCAGGAACTGGCTGTGTTCGACCCAATTGTAAGCGCAGGGGTCTCTATCCAGCAAGATGATAGCAAGACGCTGAACCAGTCAGGAAGCTATGCTGATAGTTCGGCAAACGATGCTTTTGCCGGAAGCCTCTCTCTTAAAAAATTTTTCCCCACCGGTACATTTGTGGAAGTTGCGGCCGTCACACAAACTACAGACTCGGACCAATATAGTGAACAATACTCCTCCACCCGCTTGGGACTATCGGTAACACAGTCACTTCTTCAAGGGTATGGAACGGATGTGAACCTGGCTTTGCTTCGTCAATCACAACTCGAAACAGACATTACCCAATATGAGCTTCGTGGATTTAGCGAATCATTATTGGCACAGGTTGAAACCACCTATTGGGACTATGCGCTTTCCCAGCGGCAGATGGAAATTGTAGAGGAATCGCTTAAGCTTGCCAGGCAGCAGATAACAGAGACCGAAGAGATGATCAAAGTGGGGGCCACAGCAGAAGCAGAGCTTGCTGCAGTACAGGCCGAAGTTGCTGCACAGCAGCAGGGGCTGATCGATGCTAAAAGTACTTTGGAGTCTAACAGACTCCGGCTTATCCGGTTGCTTAACCCTTCAGGGGATAATCCCTGGGAAAGAGACATCACTCTTTTGCATCCACCAACATTGCCGGAAATAAAATATGATGAAGTCGGGGCGCATGTAGCAGTAGCTCTAAGGATGCGGCCGGAGATGAACCAGGCAAGGATAGATATTCAAAAAAACGACATTGAAATCGTTCGAACCAAAAACGGACTGCTTCCCAAAATGGATCTTTTTATTACCCTTGGGAAAACCGGATATGCTGACTCCTTTTCAGGGTCTGTGAATGTAATTAAGGAAGACAGCTATGACATGATGGTGGGACTCAACTTTGAATACCCTGTCTTCAACCGCAATGCCAAAGCGCAACAAAGAAGAGCACTTCTTAGTCGAGATAAGGCTGAGATGGCATTAGACAATCTTAAGCAGATAATTGAGCTTGATGTCCGAAATGCTTATATTGAACTTAATCGCACAAAAGAGCAAATTTTTGCAAGCACTGCAACAAGAAAGTTTCAGGAAGAAAAACTGCGGATTGAAACGGAAAAATTCAGGGTGGGCCGCTCCACTAATTTGTTTGTGGCTCAGGTCCAGCGTGATCTTCTCGCAAGCCGTATCAATGAAGTGCAGGCTGTAGTTAACTACCTTAAAGCTATCGTATATTTCTACCGGCTGGAAGGCTCTCTTCTGGAACGTAGGGGTATAAGTACCCCCGGTCTCAACCTGTTGAATATTCTACAAAGAACAAATTAGTCTTCAACCTCTTTAATGAATCTTTTTCAAGGTCAGGAAAAGATATTTTTAGATGGTCAAATAAGTTTTGAAACCATTTTTGACCCCAGATCAAAACTTTGCAAAATGAATTTTTTTATGTCTAAATACGGCATACCCACAGAG